>Ga0181612_102312_pt1 | contig 19717 bp, 12 predicted proteins | sample HoacroProtozoa21_FD_119630 | JGI IMG/M metagenome (GOLD analysis project Ga0181612, IMG submission 119630) | Hoatzin crop microbial communities from Cojedes, Venezuel. Combined Assembly of Gp0051906, Gp0051904, Gp0051908 | reverse complement strand
TCAAACCTCTTGTGTATGCAAGTGTGGATGTTTATTGCTGTAGTTACCTACTATCAAATATGTGCACTTTGTTAAAAATACCTGTGAGTATTTTGGAGTGATATTTATGATAAATTTTCTGATGGTCTGTAGTATTTGCTTGCTGTAATTTCTCTTCTCATGCTTTCTGTATGTATTAAAAAAATCATTAATAGTTTGATTTATGGACATGAATGCTGCTTTTGATATTTAGTGTCTACCCTACACGTCTTCTTTCTCGTTTCTACCATCTAGATTTGGCCCCAGTATAGACAACTAGCAGATTCAGTTTATAAGGTTTGTTTGAGTTTTATATGTCTAGATTAAGTCAACAAAGCAGTTTGCAGTCTGTCACAGTAAAAGTTATTTTGATTTGAAATCTTTCCTCTTGAGTTGAAAAAGCTTGAAATCCCCTTATGTGTAAGAATCTAGACATTCCTTTCCTTGAAACCATCCTAAAATTCAATCCCAAATCCAGACTACTGCAATAAGCAAGCAGTTATTTGCTCATGAGTTAGTACAAGTAGCATATTCTGTTGTGGGCTGGATGGATTAGGTCAATTAATACCTCTTCTTCCTCCAAGGGACAATCACCTATACCTAATGTTGATGAGCATCTAATCGGTTCTTGAAAAACATTCCGGGATGGGTGTTACTGTCCTTAGGATTGCAAAGGCCTTTTTTCCCCCAGATATTTAGCCTTAGATCTACTGTTTCTCGAATTTATTAATATTTTCTATTTGTGCAGCAGCATGGAGAGTAGTTTCTTCTTTTCCTCTTAAAGCAATGGCTGGAAGTCTGGTGTCATGTCCCTGCCTTAGTTGCCTTCTTTTTGGAGTATGCAAACCCAAATCTCCATCTTTCTTCATAGATCATGACTTTTTCTTTTTAGACCTTACTCTTCTCAAGAGTCTCTTTAGATTATCACATTTCTGCTGTGCTGTCTGAAAGTTGACAAAGAAGGATTTAATGGAAATATTTGGTAATATGTGATGTCTCTAAAGTTGGTGTAATAGAGCAGGAAAGATTATTTCTGACATTTGTACACCTTACCTATTCATATGCTGCATACAAGCATCAAGCTAGCTCTTAGGGTGATGCATTATAATTTTAACATTGGAATCTAATCTGAAGCTCGTATCTGTTTCTGTATACCTGCTCCTACCTAGCCACTCATTTCCCACCTTTTTCTATTGTAACTCATGGTAAGAAACTTTGCACTTGCTGTTATTACATTGAACAGGGATTGGTCTGCTTGTATGATGCGTGTTTTGCAAGGAAAAAAAAACCTATAATGGGTTGAAATAACTGAGTATTCCTTCTCTGTAAAGATGAGTCTCTTAGCTACAAGAGTAGAAAACCTGAAAGCTTTTAGATCTTCTTCCTCTATGCTATTGGTTGCAAGCAAAAGAGAGTCTGTTTTTGTATGTGTAAAGTTGTAAATCTATATTGATGTATAATTGTGCAGATTTTGGGGGGAGTTTTAAAAAACTTATGGTGACTTAGAAGTAGTTTTCAGTTGCTGTTTTGGCTTTCTTGGCAAAACGACACACTATTGTAAAGTTTCAGAGCACGATACCACAATATCTTTGTGTATTTAGTAACCTTTCGTGCGTCTTACTTTTCAGATGCTGGCATCACCATCAACATCAGGTCAGCTGTCTCAGTTTGGGGCAAGTTTATATGGGCAACAAAGTAAGAATTCTTTTTATTGATTAGATGTTTATTTTATGCTAAATATGTTCCAGTGTCACGCTCTTTGGATAGAGAACTTGCATATGGCTTTATTTTCTGTGACTGTAAAAAAAGAGAGTATGTCTCGTTATTTGTGTGACTTTTTTTTTCTTCTTGGAGATATATTTTTGCTTTACTGAGTATGCATTTTTGCAGTGTTTAGTATGCAAAGTGTCATATATTGACACTGTGTAGCTGTTAAATATCCTAATATAATCATGCTGTAAAGAATGTATGTGATTTAACTGTGACTCTCTGAAGGAAGAACTAAGGAAAGTGAACTGGGCCAAAATGAGTGTGGTTCAGAACAATATGTAAGGAATAGAAGGAAGTTATACCTTCAGTTATAACTGATATTTCATGCTCTACAGGAGCAAATTAAGTCTTGTGTGCATGCTTCGCAATGTGCATTTGGCAAAGAACTATGCAAGTAAGATTATTGCCTTCTGCACCACTGTTTGTTTTCTTTCCCATACCTTGAAGATTTATTTCTGTATCTGCCAGGCCTGTGTATACTGTTGCAATGGAAGACCTATAGAGCCATGTTCAGAGTGTGTAGTGCTTGCCACCTAACTTAGGGGCTGGTGTTGAGAACTGAACCTCCATGTAGCTGAGAGGTGCAGCCAGAAAGTGGCTCAATGTCTGAGTTAGATACAGTTACACAAGTAAAACAGGATTGTGAACATCTGTCTTCTATAACTGGATGCTCTTGAATGTTGTAACTTTTTTGCCAAGTGCATCTGACTGGGATTCTAAGAAAAAGTGTCTTCAGAATACTCTAGAGAGTGTGGACTTTTTTTAATCTGGCCAAACCAAAAGATTTGTCTGCTAGATGCACGGCCTTCACAACTTCTTTCGGCTTTCTTCAAATAGTTTAAAAAATAAGGTGATTTTTTTACTATCTCAGTGGCTGTTGAAGAGTGACCAGGTAATGTAAACTGGCATTTGATTATGCTACTGAGATTTACGTCAGCAGTTTTTCGCCAGTCTGAGAGTCATGTTTGGCTCTTGGCTTTTTGGGTCCTGAATCTGGCACTATTGAACCTTTCAGACTTAACTGTGTAAAGATACTGAAGTAGTTTATTAATTTTGTTTATCACAGTTATTTGTTGGTTATTATTACGGTTAATTTTTTTCATTTTAAGGTTAGCTTTTTCAGTTGGTTGTGATGCCTAGGGCATAATCTCTAACTTGGAGATATGCATGGCTAAAAACTAGAAAGTAAATACTATTGGCATTCAGTTTCTATGAAATAATGAGAAAAAAGGGTGAGAAATTTATGTACTGAAGTCAATGCTTATGATTAAAGTACTTCTAGGAAAAACAAAGCTGACAAAGCCTATGCAATTTTAGATTGGTAGCTGTCAGTCATTAAGCAAGTTGTCAGGTTACCGAGTGAATGTAACCTAACTATTAGGCAGGAAATTGGCCACTTCATTGGCCAGCCTCCGATATAGCCCATGCAGATCTCTTGTCTCAGTTCAAGGAAGTGGAAAGAGGAAGCATAAGAAAAAAGATTTTTTTTTTTTTTTTTTTTCTTAAGGTTAATATTTCAGTTGCCCCTACTTGCCAGCCACAGGAATATGTTTTTACTTCACCAGAACAGCCCTACTCGTTTAAAAATTCTAGTTTAAAGAAAGCCAACAACAGGAAATAACCATCAGTGTATAACTGGCTTTGCTGAAACAGATGCTTGCACAAAATTAACCTGAATATTGTAATCATGTTTTTTTGTGTACTGTATCTAGTTTGGAAATGTATGTATTTTTTCTTTACCACTTCATTTTTAAAATTCAATGTAATAGTTAATCAGCATGAAATATTATTTATAATATATATTTATGCTCATTGAAATTATTCTGATGCAGCAAATTGCCAAAATATTTACAGTGAACACCTTGATATAATCAGCATTTAATGAAGCGTTAGGAGGCTTGTTACAGCAAGTCACGCTACCTCTTAATCTTAATGTATAGAGATAAATTTGAGTATTATCAAAGCTTTGAGTGTTATTGCAGACTTCTTGGATCGCAAATTGTAGGGTAGGACATGGACAGACGGCAGCTCTGAAAGTGAAAGCGCTGAATGACTGGGAGGTTTCTTCAGACCTTGTCCATGATAATAACCTGAGCGTATGCTGTGTCCGATCCTTGCATTCTTAGTATTTAAGGACGTTGTACACTGGCGAGTGCCGACTCATCATCATTTTTTGTTTGGCCTGCAAGCTAAGGTTTTGAGTTCTGTGAGAATACCTCAGCAGCCTTATGCCAAAGCAGGAGGGACCGTTACTTATAGCTATCACATTCTATATGCTAAGTTTGTTTCTATTGATATGTTGCACTAAATTACTTTTTTCTTGTGTTTGAACATCATTCCAAGACTTGATAAACACAGAAAAGCAAAGTGAGAATGATGAGAAACTTCATAAAGTTTTTGGACATTTTGAGAGAGGGCAGCAACTGGTTATCTTGTGCTGTTCTGAGTTATAGCGATTTCTTTTTTTTACCTCACTGAAGTGCTTGCTTTATTCTGTCACACCCAATTGTTTGTGTAGAAAATACTTTTGATCACAATATTAGAAGTCTTCTGTATGTTTTTAAATGCTAATAGAGGGCAGTTAAAATTCTGCTTGCTTTCTTTTCTCAAAAGATTGAACTTGACTTGATCACAGACACTGAATTTCTGTGTCAAAAAGAAGCAACTTAAACTTTACAGAGAACTGGCCTAAAAAGTTGCTTTTGTTGTCCTAAAAGCAATGTTATTTTTAACTAAATAGTAATAATTTTATTTTTTTAGTAAAGATTTTTCTTAATTTTTCATGAGACTGATCAGTGTTCTAAATACTGGCCAAATATATACCGGTTTATTCAGAAGTAATTGACATATTTTTTAAGTGCAGTTACTTATTTTCTCAAAATTGCGCTGCCTTTGAGAGAATTTGTAGATTTCCATGTCCTCATCAAAAACTCAAAAGTAAAACCTTTCTCTGCAGTGTGCATCTCAAAGGAAACAAAATTTGTTAGTGATTCAAATACAGAAATTCCTTAAAGAGCCTTTCTAAAATTTAGCAGAAATGGGGCTAAATTTGAGATAATTGGGCTTTTACTATGCAAACAAGGACTTAGTTTTTACACTGCACTTTCCTTCAGTCTTTACACTTTTTTGTAGGTTGTCAGCATAAATTGTTTCCATCTACACCTGATGGAGAAGACTTTGTTCCTGATTGCTCTATATCTCCACCCCTCTGAATTTTTTTTCAATAGGTGCACTAGGCCTTCCAATGAGGGGAATGAGCAACAATACCCCTCAGTTAAATCGCAGCTTATCACAAGGCACTCAGTTACCGAGCCACGTAACGCCAACAACAGGGGTACCAACAATGTCACTTCACACGCCTCCATCTCCGAGCAGGTATTTATTGATAGCCAATATTTCTGCAATTGTGTCTTTCTGCAGAGCACTTGTTAAACGTTCTGCATATTTTGCCTCGACTACTTTACAGTCTGATTAATTAAAAAAAAGAAGAAAAGCAGTTTCTATTGACCACTGCCTGTGTTAGGGAAATAATACTGTAAAACAGTAAGACAGGACTTACTGTAAGACAGTATTTGATTTTTGTATGTAAAGGACAAATTACTGGCAAATTCTGCTTCAGAATGTAAGAGGCTGTGTTTTGATTGTTCTGGTAAATATACGGTTAAAATTTTTGTATGGATGTCATACACAGTGTAAGAATGTTAAGGTAGTAGGTCTGAAGCACTCATTTAAAAAAGACCTGTAACACCTTTTCAAATGCATAATACTTACGTATTTATCTAAACCTGAGCAAGGACTTGATTAGTATGTATTGGATCATCTGGTATTTCTGAAGAAACCCAAAACTGAATTAATTATAGAGAGTAACCCACACATGCTGTATTGATGCTAAGCACAAATTAAGTTGCGACAGCTCAGAGTCCATCCTATGTTAGTAATCTAAATGAGTAACCAAATACTATTATACAGATTCATCTCTGTGGATGGTTTTTCTCTTTCAGGGGGATATTGCCTATGAATCCTAGGAATATGATGAACCACTCCCAGGTTGGTCAGGGCATTGGAATTCCCAGCAGGACAAACAGCATGAGCAGTTCAGGGTTAGGCAGCCCCAACAGAAGCTCTCCAAGCATAATATGTATGCCAAAGCAGCAACCCTCTCGGCAACCTTTTACTGTGAACAGGTAAGGCTGTTTGGTCAGACCATCCCTGTACACCCGTGGATGTGCTTAAATGCTGCTCTGGAAATCTAATTTTTAGCCATTAGAATAAAGCTCGAAAGCTGCTTTGTGTGTTCTGCTCTCCTGACAATAAACTTTGAGTCTGCTTTTAATATTTACCTAGGCTTTTTGAGGCCTCTAAGCTAAATTCTGTTTCTGACTATTCAGTTTCTACTGCTGCTTCTTTAAAATATGTGATGTTTCTCACATATTCCCAAGTTTGTTTTTGAAACATATCTTGGTTTTTTTTGGGTATATGCTTCCATTTTAAGACTGTTCATCTGTGAGTTTAGGAAGAAGTAAGACAGGATTTAAAAACACAATAGTTACTCTGGAAGAATAGTCTACTGATTCAGACACAGTAGGGACCTTCTGTTTTACTTTAAATTCTGGAATAATGTCAAGAAGCGTGGTTTACCATTCGTCTAAGGATTTGGTGCTCATTTGGATGCCAAAAGCTTCTCAATCACTTCTGCTCTTTTTCTAACTCTGGCCAAGGATCTAACACCATAGATCATTAGGCTTTATCTGTGTTCTGGTGCTGCATTTATACTTAGCTCATACTGATAGATTTGTAGTAAAAGTGTGTTAATTCTATTTAGTGTGTGTAGTCACAGCTTCACACAGCTGACTGCTTTCCAGGCTTCGTTTCACAACCTCACGATCTCTGTGCTCCCAATTTCATCCTTTTTCTCCCTTCAGGCACTTCCTTAGGGGTCTGACTCTTACACAGAACACAAACAAGCTCACAGCAGTCAGGTGCCACCTCTAACCCAATCTAGTATTTTACAAAATGGATAAAGGAAGGTGAAAACTGATGTCTCGGTTATCTGAAACTTCATCAGGCTGTTTAGTTCTGTAATTTCACACTACAATATAGGCATAAAAATGCTTTTCTCAATCACAGCAATAGAGATTCGGTAGTAGGGTTTATGTTCTTGGAGCATGAGACTTTGTATCTTGCCTCTGATTACACAGAATTTGCCTTTTCTTTCCTGTTAGGTGTAGTAGCAAGTAAAGGAGATGATAAGTTTAAAACATAATTTTATATTTTAAAGTATTTTTGAAACTTGAGCATCACAAAAGGTTGAAAGAGTAATATACTTTAAAACTCTACATGCAGAGGACAAGGATTTTGGAGATTGATACATGTATAGAAAATACTTGTTTAAATTTCGTTCAGCTGTAGAGTAGATAATGAAATCACTGTCTGTAGGAGCATTTGAATTTAAATTGTCATCTTTCACTGTTCGTGTTGTATATCTCATTTTCAAGAAGCTACAATTGTTACGAGTAGAGAAACAAAATATCACTGGAACAATGACAAATTCTTATTCCACAGTTGTTTAGCCTACAGAAGTATAGTTAGTGGTACATATTCAATTATTATTTAATTGGTGTGTTTAACAAAATTTTGAAATTATACTTGGGAAAAAAAGTGTGCTATTTCCATGACAGGTGCATGAATTATGTGACTTCCAAGAAGTGTTTTCTGAATGGCTGCCTTAGAGCAATGAAAGTTTTTAGGTCTTTGAACATAAAAAATAGTTTGCTTTCCTTTTCTTAGTTACATTGGTAAAATGGGTTACAAATAACTGTAGAGAAATAAGCGTTTTGTGGCCTAATCGCTTTCTTATTCCTGAAATGCTTAACATGGTTATTTCTAATTACTATAAAAACAAAAAAAACCTTGCATGAGAAATATGGCCTGTCATCAGGCTAGATTATATGCCCTCAGGATCGAGTTGTCTCCTGTTGGTGCTCTCACCAGGTCTAGAAATCACAGATGACACCAGGAATGTGTTTCTCTGGATGCATGAGGTGTCGGAGATCTGCGTGTCTTTCAAATACACCACCTTGGGGAAATAAAGCAGGAAAGGACCCGTGTTGGCTAGCTGTTCCCTTTCTTGATGTCTTGATCCAGAATGGAATGTTTGAGGCTATTTCAAATTGGGGTGAAATGCTTCAGATTTGTAACTGTGGAAAAAGTCTGCATAGGTAAAATTTCCACTAGTAAAATGTTTGACATTTTTAGTCACAGAGACTTCTAAAACATCAGCTTCCATCGTGTTACAAGGGAAAAATGAATGTTGTGATTTTCCACGGGGCAGAAATTCAGAATTTCGCTCAGTTGGGGCCTACGTTTGGGCTTCTCCCTGTCTCCAGCTCGCACAGAATGAAGTGGATCATCTGCGAGGGTGTCTTTCTGACCACAGTAGTCCTATATGATATTTAGATGTCTTCAAACATTTTTGTCTGACTATATGAAGCTTTAATTTAGCTGGTGTTCTTGTGTGGCAGAGACCATCCCTATGTTCTTAGTAGTGCCATATGTACTTGGTGATGATTGCACTCCATAACTGTTCAGCTTATAACTGAGTCATGACAAACTTGATGACTTCCATGGTCCAGCTTCCCTCCTGCAAATGAACGGCTTGCAGTCTGACTTTCCACTGTTGCATTTACTGCTGCTTCATTTTTCTGTATGAAATTATTGAATAATCATTATTTTTGTCATAACTTGTTGGTTGCCAGAAGTTTTAAGACACAGTGGCTATTAAAAAGCCAAGTTATTTTGATGTAATTCCAGTTGTCTTGATTGAGCAGTGACTGCTGCTGCTGCTCAGAGTTTTCAGAAGTGTAAAGGAAAAGAACTGACAACTGAGTTCAGGCTAATATGGGTTGCTTAAGCTTGAAATAATTTAAGTGTCTTAGTTTTTTTTTCCCCACTTAATGCCTTCCACTGGAAATTACAAAGTATGTATACCCTTTTGTCTGACTTCCTGGATTTTTTTCACAGTATGTCTGGATTTGGGATGAACAGAAATCAGGCATTTGGAATGAATAACTCCTTATCAAGTAACATTTTTAATGGAACAGGTGAGTTTACTCTGATTAAGGTTGATCTTAAAGTACAGTAGAGAGATTTTTTTGACTAAATGAGTCTAACTGAAAATAATTTGTTCCGTTGGAGTGCAGCTTTGTTGTAATTTTCAGTTTCATAGAAATGCTGCTCCAAGAGCGGTGCTATGAAATTGTTACTGCTTTGTAACAGTGGATTTTAATACTTTTGAAGACCAAGTGAAAGTATTCCGTAGAATATTCACTGTATGTCACATGACTATAGATTATACCTAGGCGGGTAGAAATGCAAAATAGCTTATGGAATTGAAAAGGGGATCAGAGAACAAAAGATCTTCCCATTATCTGTGAAAATATTCTATAGGGTAAAACCAGCAGGAAGGCATTTTTTAAAATCTCAAACTCCTTTTGAACAGCTGGTTTGTAGTAACATCCTTTCATTCTATTGTTTCAGTTGTGATTTTTCTCTGGGAATTACTTCTTCACCTGAATTTCATGAACTAGAGAGGGGAAAATATCCTTGTACATAAATGCCTTGGGTTTGTCCCTGTTGACATTTCTGTAGTAGGTGGTTCCGCATATGAAGTGACTTGAGGTGCTGGTGACATCACAGAGTGGAAGGGTTTGGGCGTCCCCTAGGACATTGTGACATCTTGATAGAATTGCAGCTCTGGCCTTGCCTATGGGATGTTTTCTGCTGCAGTTGAGAAATATTCCCATGTAACTTGTGCTGCATTGGCTCTACAGCTGCTTCAGCTTTATCTTACCTTACCTAAGGACAAAAGAGCTGCTGGATGCTGCTGCTAATATGGGTTATTATCTTCTCTCAAATTTCTTGCTGATAGCGCTTTAAATTTTAAACAGGCTGCCTATCCGAGTACTGTAATTTTGATAGTCTGCCAGTATTTTACGAGTGCAGTCTTTAATTCAAAGCAAGTAGACCTTGTTACTAAATACTGCTGACTTGCTATTGCTTAAAAACAAACCCCAAACATCTTGATGCTCTTTAGGCTGGTTTAATAACACAGAGGTTGTAGTTATTTGTAATAATTAAAGTAGGAGTAAAAAGATCAACTAGAAGAAAGAGAATATATCCTAAATTTATCTTGCACGTAATGAAGTCTTTGAGTAGAAAACTTAAGGGAATTTAAAATGTCTGCTTTTATTGTAGATGGAAGTGAAAATGTGACAGGACTGGACCTCTCAGATTTTCCAGCACTTGCAGACAGAAACAGAAGGGAAGGAAGTGGCAATCCAACTCCATTAATAAACCCTTTAGCTGGAAGGGCACCCTATGGTAAGACTACAGTTTTGAAAGCTCTTTGAATGAAATAGTTATTTACTTGAATCACCTTTTGCTGTTCATAAGACAGTAGATAGTCTTTTCAAAAATGCCAGACAGTTGAGCTCCTAAGTCTCATTTCTGAAAATAAATAATCAATTATCTCTGTGACTGGAGATTCCCCTAGACTTTTGTAAGTATTAGAACTTAACTGTTTTATTTTCACTGTCAGTAGAGGTTGTTGGGGTTTTCAGTCCATATAGTATGATTACTCTGCATCTGCTCACTCTAGATGTTTGTTAGGCGATAGGTTGTTGCCTAGTTGCACGTATATAAGGACTGTTGAAGCCTGAGTAGTAAACTTGAGAAATAATAAGTGATTACTAGATATGTTATTGTGTAAAAAGTCAGCAGCTGCAAACATACTGTACATTTTCACTGTTTATTGGTAGTACTTGATGTAGTACTGTTCACTGTCACTCTTATGATGCACATCAGATTTCAAAACGTAACCTGTAAGCTCAACTATTGTCAGTCAAATTCCAAGTTTGTGTCTTATATAATTCTTGCTGAACAGCTTAAAAATTAATTAAAGGAAAAACTTTAAGGTAGATACAAATCTTATTATTTTGGTCTGGAAAAAATTCAGGTAAGCTTAGTGTGAAGCACAATACTTTTTTTGTTGCTGCTTTAGTAGATTTTGTCATGCATGTTGCATCAGCTACTCTGAAAAGTTGCTTTTATAACCTAAAGTTATTTTTGTGACACTTGTCAAATTTCCAACTAAAAATACCCCAGTGTTTTCTAACTATAAAAAGCTAGTGTTTTTCAGAGATATCTCCAACTATAATTGGAAAGAAATAATAGATACTGCGTTATCAGGAGAAAATAGCCTCATGGTTTGGGTGTAACCAGGGCCCTCTGCTTCAGATAACTGTGAGAAACAGCTGAACATGTTCAACTCCAGTGCTTCTAAGCCCAGGGAAAAGTCAGTTCCCCAAATACAGGCACTGAAAAGTCACGCTGAGAGTGGAGAGCTAATACAGCTTGTGGTTTACATGAGATTTGGTCAGTCTCTGAAAGAGAAGCCGTTAGATGGAAAATTGATAGAAGGTAGGAAGGAGATCCACATAGATGTACTTCCAGAGTGGAGCTGGAGTTCAACATTCAGCAGCACTGCTGCATAAAAAAATCTGCAGTTGCTCTCGTGCTTACACTATTTCCCTATTTTGGTGGAAGCATAGCTGTTTGTATGACTGTGTGGTGCACCAGGAAAGAAATTTTTCAGTCCAAAGAGTTATCTTGAGCTTCTGCTTAATGCAGGGGATGGGTATGGTGGTAGAAACAATCAAGAAATAGGGATATGAAATGCACTGGGCGCTATCTCCAGCAACAAACAGTGGACAGCACTTTCAGTTGTGGTCAAGAAAAAGGTTTAAAATTGAGCAAAGGCATACTTTCTTCATGCTTAGCTTATTTAGGAAAATCAGACTTCAGACAATTTTTAGGTAGAATGAGAATGCCAACACAGTTAATTCATTATTGGTTTTATTCATGTGCTGGAAGAAATTGTGATAACTCTGGACGAAAAAGGTGAACAGCAGAAGCAAGACTAACTCAGGGGTTTTTTTTCTTAAATAAAGGAACTGTGATCTCCAACTTCAGAATACTAGAGAAAGTCTTACATATTGTCAGCTACTGAACTGTTTTAGATCCTATACATCTATTAAGAATCTTTGAAAGGTGGGCCCTAGACTACTAGTGTTTTGTCTTCCTCTAGTGCAGTGTTGTTTGCAACCAAATCGCTGTATTACTTCTCTGTCTCTCAGCAGAGTATTTGCCTTTGGGTGCGTGGTGTGGGGGCTTTTCTTTGGTTGTTTTTTGTTTGTTGGTTTGGGTTTGGGTTTTGTTTTTTTTAACTGTCATAAAAAAAAATGTTGCTTTTCAGTAGTCGGAATCCATGTTCCAATGTGACTGGCCTACTTTTTTTAAATTAGGGTCAGAGCACTGAGAGTTGCAGGCTAAATGCTTTCAGTTTTCATACTGAAAGTAGGAGTCGTTCTTATGTCACAGGCAAGTATTTCACTGGTGATATGTTCTGTTGCAAGTTAGCTGGGCATCCTGTAAGAATATGTGCTTCTAAAGAGATTGTGCTAAGAAATTCTTCGTGCAATTAGGGATGGAGGAAAAATGTATTATAATCTTAAAAGCAGTACATCCTTCCTTCATCAGTGGATTTCCTTAAATACCGCTTTAATAATGCCTGTAAAGATTATTTGATTATGTAGATGTGCAAAACAGGTGCTGTTCCTGGTAAAAGTACTGGGCTTCATTGTTAAAGCAGTGGATGTGTTTATGAATTTAACCCAGAGTGTTTCTCAGCTCACAAATAAGAGGCTTTAGTCTAATATGTGTGGATGTTCTAAATGAATATGCTTTGTTTTGGTCTACCTCTTTTTTTGAAAGTAATTTCTGCTGTACAGCTTGCACATAATGAAAATGGACAGTAAGCAAGATCAACAGCAGAAATTCTTGTCCTAGTAGTCATTTAATGTTATTCCTGCTTTCATTTTGATGATAGTTGGGATGGTAACAAAACCAGCAAGTGAGCAGTCCCAGGACTTTTCAATACACAATGAAGATTTTCCAGCATTACCAGGCTCCAGCTACAAAGACCCAACATCGAGTAATGATGACAATAAATCTGTAAGTAAACCTTAAATCTTCTTTTATTTTGAGTGTTCGTACTTCTTTTGAATATTATATTTTGAAACGGACAGTGACTGTATTTGTAATATAAGATTTTCAAATTTGCCCCTCTAAATTAATGAGAAATTTTGCATAAGCAACATTTCATGTGTAACTATGTAAGTGGAATATCTCAGGAAGTTTTTTGGTCCCAACAGTCACTACAACTTTGCTTCTGTAATTTCATATCTGTGTATCTTTCTCTCTTTGGGAGAGGGGTTGGGGAGGAACTTTTAAGAACACTGCAAAATGTTTTTTTGATAATTGAGAAGTATTTTTCAAGTTTTGCAATAATTCTTTTTCTGCCAATTCCAGCTCATTTTTCACTGTTCGTGCCTTTCATCAGTACTAGCAATTTACACATTCTAACGTCTTTCTTCAAAGCTTTAAAATCCATTAAAAGTTAGGTTGTACAATATCACTTCAAAGTAAAATTCTTGATGGGGAAATGAAATTACAAGGGACGAGCGCTTTTAAAAGAGACCATTGAATTCATGGGTGTGTTGTAGACTAGTGGGATACAGTGTATTGTAAGTATTGTTGTAATTATAAATAGATCACAAAATTATGGGGTTTTTTTGTTGTTTACTCTGAAAGATTTGTAATAAAAATTGCTTTTTTATTACAAATGAAGTTGAGTAATACGTGGATGGCAAAGAACAATTTCCTACAGTGTTTGACAAAATGTTCTCTTTTCTGATTGTTTTATTACTTACAATTGCAAAAAACACGTTAATCAGGGTGGCATAAATACTGATGAGCAGGTAGTAGATGTGGCTACAAACTCATGTGAAAACTGAAAAATGCAACTCATCAAAAAAAGGATGGGGGGAAGCCTAGCCCCCAGATGTTGTGACCAGGTTTGTCATGTGGAAAATGTTCTGGTACAGTTAAGGCTGAATACAGTAAGGAAGGAGGGAGTAAATGTGATTACATTGTGTTATTGCGGGCTTGTTTTAAAGAATAAGAGAGTAAGAAATAATAGTTATGGAAGATATCTTTTGTCAGTATATGGGCTCGTGGAGCACAATCACAATTTTCTTGCCAGATGAAGTGTTTATGTCTCTTTCCTGATAGCTGCAAATGTGCCAACTGTGTGTTGCTTGCACCTGAAGTTGGCTTGAGTTACTATCTGTTGCTGCATCATGGAGTGTTACGCAGAAGCAAGACTGTATGGGAAAAATACGTGATATGTAATGAGTCCAAAATATACTCTAGTCACAAGCACGTGAGAGATCTGTTGTGTATTCAAACTCTGGTGTAAAATATTTTCTTATCATTTTAGACTACAAGCTGCTGGCTCTTATTGTATGAGAGGTATGCTTTAGGAACTGGCAAAATAATACGTGAGGTTTGTCAACAGAACTTGAAAGCTTCAGCTTGGCTCCATTTTAGTGCCTGATTTGTTAGTGACTCAGTGTACTGGTTTAGAGTGCTTGACTGAAAGATATGGTCAACAAGTTTTTTCCATTTTTGTTTTTGTTTCCATCATGCCAACTCTACAAATTATTTTTAACAGAATTTGAGTACATCAGGAAAAACATCATCCAGCACAGATGGGCCCAAGTTTCCTGGAGATAAAAGCTCAACTACGCAAAACAACAACCAGCAGAAAAAAGGGATCCAGGTGTTACCTGATGGTATGCGTCGTTCTACTTTCTCTTCTTTACAAGTTTTGACAGTCATTTAGATCACCTTGTTGATTCCTCCACTTCTTGAGAGGAGAAAATTAATTTGTTCTTCTTGCCCAGGTCGGGTTACCAACATTCCTCAAGGGATGGTGACGGACCAGTTTGGAATGATTGGCTTGTTAACATTCATCAGGGCAGCAGAGACAGATCCAGGAATGGTACATCTGGCATTAGGAAGTGATTTAACAACACTAGGTCTCAATCTGAACTCTCCTGAGTAAGTTTCTGGTTTTTAGTACTGTCTTCGGTTTTGGTTTTATTATGCTGTCATTCATAAGAATAGGCTCACTTAGCTTACACAGCTATCAAACCCACAAGACATTTTCCCAAATAAAATTTGAAAATGTAATGACAGTAAAATAAAATAAACGAGAGAATTGTGCTTCAAGGCATACTGAGATCTTGTTATGCAAACTTTCAATAAATCTAGTGGTTTTCTTTGTTCTCATGACTTCTTCAGGACTTTCTTCAAGGAATTGATGGTGTGTTGTTCATAAATTTCATGTATATGTTATTTTTCAAATAATAATATTCCTTGAGGATAGCTACACCTAACTGTCAGCAGTTTGGGGGGTAAATTCGATTTATAGTAGTGTAATGCTAAACAGAGCATCTGCAATGTTACCCTGTGCCAAAGATTACTTTAAGGGAAAATGTAGTTTTATAGTTAACTTGCAGTCGCCCAGTTCACTGAAGTTTAGTCATCTAGGCTTCCTCTAGAGGCAGTGAAGAGGAAAAGCAGTTAGCAACTGCACTAATGGTAAGACAAGTGCTTAAGATAGGTGAGGTGAATCACCAGCCCAGGGTGCCTCTCTCTCTCCGCTAGTTACCAAAGGAACGTAGATCAGTTTTGGGCAAAACCACTTATCTTCTAGGTGACTGTAATTGTGAGAGAAGTTTAATTTCTGGTACTCTTGACTTTCAGCTGAGAATCTCTCATCATTTTGTTTCTGCAGAGATTTACGTAGTGTTAAGCTTATTGACAGGGTAGTATATGCATTTTAAGGTTTGCATACAATATATTGACAAAACAAAGACCAAACAGCATACATATGCACAATTTCCATGTTTCACAAATTTATATGGAGCTATACTCTGCATGCATGAGTTCAGGGAAGACTGATGAATGTGGATATAAAGGCGAGAGGGAAAGCGTAGGAAAAATGGCTTGTAATTTTTCTGTCTTGAAATAATTGGCATTAGTTTATGCATTTCTTTCTAGAGATGTAAGTTTTTAGAAATTACCATATCCAGAAATTCTTTCTATAGAGCTTGCATCAAAACTTAGTCAAATTGTTATGCCGTTGGCACTTCTAAAAATGTCTCAAAACAGACATCCAAAGTAAATTGTCTGTAGTTATTTGCAGAATGTTACATAAATGTAGTATCTTCTTCACATGTAGCATTAATCTCACAGGTCCCTTCTCCATGGAATCCAGATGTTTCCCCACTCTCAACCCCTTCTTCCACAATGTAAAGAGAATGCATAAAGGACAGTTATACTGGCCATGGGTTGCTGCTTTTGCTTGGTAGTCCCAGAGATTACAGCACTGACTGGGAGACTGGTCTCCTGAATCTACGCAATACTGAAGTAACTTGCCATTCTCAGTATGGGTTGCTCAAACTTCATTTGAGTCTGGTCAGCTGAAAGTAGAATGCCTTTGCTCCTTGAAAGAATTTGAAGTACATCTGTATCTGGATTCTTGAGTTATTTCTAGACACAGGTGGAATCTGGTTATTTTGTTTAGTTATACAGCTACTTTTCTCTAGGTGTTGACATGCAGAGTAGTAGCAGTGATACTACTTTTGGTGATACTATTCAATATTTTAGTCAGTTATTCATGAGTTTAATGACTAACATACATATTAATCTTAACATACCTATTGGAAAGTCTACATAAAACCTCATGGGTTTAGATAATACCTCATGTAGAGGAATACTATGCGTAATTTGATGCTGTGATGACTTGTACCTGTGTTTTGCTGCTCCTGACTACAGCATCCAAATTGTTAGTGTGTATTTGTACATGAGCAGTATTTGTACGTGGCATGCTGCTGCTTTTCCTTAGCAGCTATGCTGTAAATAGCTAGATTTTTAATCTTCAGTTACTGTATATAGTATATTTAGGGTCTTGGATGGAGAGAACAGGGTTAATGTTTAATCCAGACAGTTCTGTATTGTAAAGTTGGTTTTATTTTATACTACAGAAAAGCTTTGCAAATAGTCTGGACAGTCCTCCATGTCTGGCCTGCCATCTTGCCTTCTTTTCTTTAATATATGTTAGCAAAAGCTATATGAAAGAAAAATCATGATAAACTTTTGCTGATGTTGTGCTGGGATTCAGTTTATTTGTCATCACTGAAATTAAGAAGAGTAAAATCTTTACTGGTTAGTTTAAAAAAAAAAAAAAATCTGCCAGTACAAGCTTTTCATCCCCTTATAAGTCATAGGCTAATAAATCTGAACCCGGCAGGCTTGTGGCAGCTGTTCCTACGCAAATTTGAAAGTCTGTGTAAAATTGGACACCTAAAAAACATTGGGTTCCCTGGCACTTAAGTTAAAGGCATGATAGATTAAAAAGGAAGCCTTGGCCCTGTAGCGGTTTAAACCCTGTGGCAGTTTAAATGCAATCTTACTCCACATATTACAAGGAAAATGAATAAATGTAACTATTTCAGGAAAATGGGCTGGAAACTTCATTTTCTCTTTCCTTCTCACCCCAGGTGGTGATTTGGGTTATGTGGTATGGTGTTTTAGGTTTGCAAGGTTGGTTGTGGGGATTTTTCGTTTGTTTGTTTTAGTTTTTAATTTTGGTAAATTTGTGCTTTGCTTTTTGTTCAGAAATCTTTATCCCAAATTTGCGTCACCCTGGGCATCATCACCTTGTCGACCTCAAGACATAGGTAAGGGAGAAATAACTATTCAATTCAGTATTAATGTTTGCAAATGTTATTCATTTACATGTCTTAATAGTTGCATCAATTCCGATTCTTTTTTAGACTTCCATGTTCCATCTGAATACTTAACTAACATTCACATTAGGGATAAGGTGAGTACGTGTGTGTGTATGCTTATTTTTTGTTAATTTATTACTAGTAATTTTCTAAATATTCTTTCAGATAGGTAATGTTCAAAATCAGTGCGTTTTGTGGAGGTCCTCGATCTTTTTAGGACCAGTGATGCATGAACCATTTAATTGGACACATCATGCACCCATTCCACCTTAGGAAAAGAAAGGGAAGACGAAACTGAGAATGGGCATGGTTTGCTAAAGAACACATTATGTTTGTAAGAGTATGCCCTTCATGCAAAGCAGAAGTTTGTTACAATCTGTGTACTGTAACATTCAAATGCCATACTAAATCGAGATAGATTTTCTTGAGATAAGCCCAGAATTGTGGTTCGAGATATTCTCACATTTATCTGTTGCTTTCTGTATCTACATGAGTAGGGATTTTTTTCTAAGATGTATTTTCTTTCAACTGTTCTAGTTCCATAAGAAGGATCACTGAGAAATAGTGTAAGAAGTCGTAGTAATGTTACTTAATAGAGTGTGAAGTGGGCAAATACAAGTAAAGGTTTTTTGAGCTTTTTTTTTTAATTTAAAAAATAAGTAGATGAGGATACACACAGGTGCAAGGAGAAACGTCTGTATTGCTGATTCATTATTCCTGTTTATTTTTCTGTTGTATCTATTTAAGTTGGAAAGGTTAACTAAAAGTGAAGAAAATTATTGTTTTAATTATTACTCTTGTTACATTAGAGTATCATTTGCAACACACTTAGGATGGAAGCACATTCCGGATGTATCCTTGTGTTATTTAAGTGGGATAGTATGTCTTAAACCATTTATCTATTGTGATTTTTCATCCTCGTTTTCTTCAATCTTTTGCAGCTGGCTGCAATAAAACTTGGCCGATATGGAGAAGATCTCCTGTTTTATCTCTATTACATGAATGGAGGAGATGTATTACAGCTATTAGCAGCAGTAGAGCTGTACGTTCAAACTATTTTGTCAGTCTTACATGATTTAATCTATTGCAGTAATGAAGTAGTAGATGTAAAAAAACAAAACCCAACAAGTTAGACACTGAAAACAGTCAATCTAAAGCTGGAAACCTTTTTTTAAATACCTCCTCCAACCTTGGATTCATTTTGTACTTTTTTATTTATTCATATAGCAGAAATCAAAAGTCTGTCTCATAAATTTTGCATTATTATGAAGCACTGTGGAAAAAGTGGCAAGTGCCAGTCATCATTAAACATCTGTCTTATCTTCAGCAAAATGAAAACCAGTAAATAACCGTAAAAAGAATTTGTTGTTTGAACTGTCAGATTTCTTAAAGTTTCATATGTGATTAGTTTGAGGTGTAATAATTGTATGGAAGAGGTATGAGATCACAGGTGTAACGATGTCTTAGAAATTTTTGTTTTGGTTTTGAACACATTGTATAGTTTTGATTGAAACCCTTAGAATTGTATTTTATGAAGACAAATTCAGAGAACTAACACTAAAAATTATTTTTCCTTCCTATTGAAAATGAAAAGATTTAACCGGGACTGGAGATACCACAAAGAAGAACGAGTATGGATCACCAGGGCACCCGGCATGGAGCCAACAATGAAAACCAATACGTACGAGAGGGGAACATACTACTTCTTTGACTGTCTTAACTGGAGGAAAGTAGCTAAGGTATCTCTTTTCCTTTGTGCAGCTTTTTAAGTCTGTCAACTGTGTATTTTTAAAAAGACAAAAGTAAAACCCAACCTTCTCCCCCAAAACCTCAAACTTTTTGACCTCCCATTGTTAAAGTTCGTTATCGTATTTTCTGGTGTGTGAGGGAATAGAGATTGCCTGAAACATTGGCTTGTTTGTGGAAAGGGAGGAGATGTCTCTCTACTTGCTGTGCTCTCTTTGGGAGGTACAGGGATGTAGAACTTACGAGTTCTGTTTAGATAGCAAGTTTTTTTCTAGTACAGAATAGAAAGCATTATTTGGCACAGTAGAAATAACTTGCAGATATTTTATTGTTTTGCTTCACATAATTCAATAGGGACCTACTGCACCTCACTTTGGAATTAAAAATAAGGGGGGGGGGGGCTGGTTTTTTTGTTTTGTTTGGGG
>Ga0181612_132563_pt1 | contig 19721 bp, 14 predicted proteins | sample HoacroProtozoa21_FD_119630 | JGI IMG/M metagenome (GOLD analysis project Ga0181612, IMG submission 119630) | Hoatzin crop microbial communities from Cojedes, Venezuel. Combined Assembly of Gp0051906, Gp0051904, Gp0051908 | reverse complement strand
TAACCCTGAAATGTTCCATACTGGCTAGTAAGGTCTCAACCCAGCTACCCCAGCAGAGCAGCCCACAGTCCTGCTTCCCAGCTTGTGTCTGTCCTTAGCTTCATGTCCTTCAGGGATGAGCACATCCAGGGCATTTCCACCACATCCTGGTGGCTTTCTTTTTCTGCGCCCCACTTTGGCAATCTGGCTTTGGTGCTGTAAGATCCAGCACTTCAGTCTCATGTTTGCACAAAGAAAGTTTACTCCAGCGACTCTATGTAGACAGCAATACATGTGGGGCATGTTTCAGGGACGTACAGTCATAATCAAGGATTAAAGTTTAATAAACAAAAGGTAAATAGAAAATACCACACACATGGTGAACCTAAGCAACACAGCTGAAACTGCAGAATATGTGACACCTGCTATTTTCTGAGTTTTGCACTATTTAATGAGAGCGGGGTTGGTTTTTGGCTGTCTTTTCTACCATGTTGTGGTGAATTCTTAATAGTGGAAGTTACAGCAGAAAACCAAGGGAAAAAATAAATATAGAAGTTGTTATTTCCTGAATATTAGGAACTCAAGCAGATTATCTAATTTCTTCACCAGCCTCCAGTACTCATCCAGCCAGCTGTTCATAATTAATTACAAAATACACATAATAACCTAATATCTGAAGGGACAGGAATGTAGCAAAGTGAATTGCAAGTATCTCTGCTTGATGTGGAATCAGGTTTCTATCCTTGTGCATGCTGGTATTTTCCATCGCATTTGGACCCTTGATCTGAAGCTTTTCTTGGTTGCCTGGACTTTCTTTTTTGCTTGTGGTGGTTGTGGGGAGTTCAAGGACAAAATGTCCGCTTTGCCATATGACCTGGAGACAATAAACGCACCTGTGGGTTCTTTCTGATTTCATCTGAAAGGCTGGGAAATTTGCAAAGCCGTCTGTTGTGATGTGGCGTTGCACTACGCTTAACTGCGCAGTAGCTTCTGTGCTGAAGGGCGAGCTAAGCAACCCGTGAGCCTTTTCCACGGCATAAGTGTAGTACTTAGCATGCAAATGGGAACTTGTGTTTTGAGCCAAACTCAATTATTTGCAAATGAATCTGTGCCAGGCGTCCTCAGGGGGAGGACTGTAAAACCAAGCGCTGGTTTGAAATGTCATCTTTCCTGTGGGAGAATTCTCTACAGGTAACGTGTTAACTATTATCAACCTAATTTTCGGCAAACAGAAACTGGAATTCACTGAAGTCTACAAAGAAAATTCTACCTTTGATCAGAGCCATAGCAGATTTCAGCTTGCTCCATTTTGAAAGTCATGCTGTTGTGAAAAGCAAGCTTTTCACTAATGTTTGGCATCTTAACCAGAGCTGGCACTCTTAGGCAGTGCTTTAATTATACATTATATTAACCAGTGTGAAATACTGAGCTTTATTAAGATAGCCAAAAGCCTTCTTTACAGTTGATTTATTAGAGCTTGAAATTAACTTTTCAGAGTCCGGCTCAAACGGATCAGTAGATATGGAAATTCAGCTCTGTCTACAGTAACTTCCCCCACAGTTACCTCCAGTGCTCTCTCCAGTCCCTTGCAATGCGTCTGCCCTCTGTGAAGGCCCTGGTGCCCAGACACACCGAGACACTGGGCATCAGCTGTCAGCCTGATACCACCGTGATAAACATCAGTGCCAATCTTGCAGTCGCTTGGAATGGTCTCCTGAAAAAATGGAACTTTAAAAAAAACCCCATGTTTGCCCTGGGCTCACCCAGGTGCTCAGACGTGTGGCTGGTGGGCTGCAGCAGGCTGGCTGGTGCTGGAGATGTTCCACTCCCGTGTGTTGGCAGGCGAGCACTCTTTCTCCTCCTGACACAGCACTTAGTCAGTATATGGCTGGGACGTCAGGAGCTCAGGCTGAAGATCCGGACAAAGTCAAGTGGGCAGAGGTTCCTTGTTGTCTCTCTTGCCCTTGGAGGCAGGTGTGTGCTGAACACTTGCCTCTTGAGTAGCTACACCAAGGTTCTGAAGGCGGGCCTTCCAGCATTTCCTCAGTAGTGTTTTTCTCCTCGTCAAAAATAACAGTTTTACTTTCCACTTCATGTTGGTTTTCTAAGCACTTTCTGAAGGTGGAAGAGCATCATCTTTCTTTGCCTCAGAAGTGTGCCTATCAGCTTGCCACGAGCCTGAATAAAAGGCAGTTTGCTACCAGATGCTGATAACAAGTCTGTGTGCTTATGGATCTCCCCAAAGAGCAATGATGTGCACATCTTCCACTAGTTGTTGCGCTTCGATGATTTGGATTAACTTCATCATGAGTTCCTATGTGATTCACATCATATTTGACTGGTAACTGTAAATTACCACAACTGTAACTGTGTAAAGGTCCCAATGGCTAATTATTCACACCGCAGCACCTGGAAGAGTGGATGCTGACCGGTCACTGTCCTGGCTGATACGAAGGATGCACCGCAGTGCTCCCAGCTTTGCTGGCCAGCCTGCGCAAGTGGCAGAGGGGAAGGCAGGTGGTACTAAGGTCGCCTGCCCCCAAGTACCTGCAGTTTATAGGCTCTGGTGGTACCAAGATACTGATCAGCATGGGCAGTGGTGTCACAGCCTTGCCTACCAACTCGGCACGGGGGGCACCCCTGCTACTCATTTTAGAAGTAGCTCAGGAATGCCTGTGTCAGTCATTAAGGTCACCAACGTATTCGTTCAGCTCCTGAATGGATTGGAAATGCCACACCACGTAACATTTGCAAGGTAGTTGGGATTTGTTTTTTCTCTTTTTTTTTAATTACACTTTTACGCTTGACTTGTCCAGAGAAGTTGTGTGTTGTGCACCAGGCTTACGGGAAGTAGGGATGAATTAGCATGGGATGGGGGGAACAGCGGAGAGGCAGCTCACTCCTGTTTAAATTAAAACTAAGCCACATCAGAATGTTGCCAATTAAAACTAAAATGAATGACTTTGCTCTCTCTGTAGGTGACCTGTCTCCACGATTTCTTTGGGGATGATGATGTGTTTATCGCCTGTGGTCCAGAAAAATTCCGCTATGCACAGGACGACTTTTCTCTGGATGAAAGCGGTAACATCAGACACACAGTGGTCTCCAGTCTGTGTTTTTATTTGATTTCCATTCAGTTGCTTGTATCAGATAATAATTCTGCATGCTTTTGTTCTGTTTTTTAAGACCTAGTACATGGAATTTTACATCTTTTTGTGATACTTGTACAATCAGCAGATATTATAATTGGGCAAATACTGACTGAGGTAGCCCAAGTCAGAATAGATGGACTCCTACACCATTTGACATTTACTGCAAAGTCTAGTAGTGTATATCCTTTCAATTTTATCCAGTTGCAGTCAGATAGATACATTTTTCTTAAGAATTAAACAGTAGAAAGACTTTTGTCCTTACGTATGCGTCTGACTTAAAAAATGGGAACAAGCACAGTTAAAAGAAAACTCCCTCCCTCCACTGCTTTCTTCTACTGATTCAAAAAGCAGGGTAATAATTCCCTTTTTAGGGGGGGACTGCGACAGCACCATTATTTGTCCTTGTTACAACTGCAAGCACAGATCTTTAATAATGTTGAGTCTCTGATCAATTAAGCCATGAAATCTTTGATTTCACAGAACATACAGAGCTTGCTTGTAGGAGTTACCACCTACCCCACCTGGCAACTGTACACACCAGCAGTGCAGGCTGTCTGCTGGTGCCAGTGAGCGCAGCAAGAGTAAAATACTGTAACTTTGGCCATTTAACTTAGAAGAAAATGTGGTCTCCAAGCATTCAGGCTCATTTCCCAGAGCTCTAAGTATCCTGTATAAGGAACAGGAGCCCCATGCTGTCTTATATGCTACAAACTGGCTTGGCATTGAAGACCAAAGCAGACTTTTGCTGTATACCAGGAAGTCAAGCACCCTCTAATCTTCAAACACTGTATTTTTATGACTCCTTTGCAAGCCTGATTTTATTTGATGCTGGTAATTCTGACCCGTGTACTCCAGATGAACCCATCTGATGGTCTTGGATAACTCAAAGCAAGTTTCTGAGGTTCAGCTGAAACTTTGCAGGCAGAGAATAATTACGCTTGTGTCTCGCCAGGAAAGTGATCTGTAACCTGAGCTTCACATGTTTTTTAACACTTGGCAGTTGAGTCAGCTCCATGGGGAGTTCCACACTGTAAAACAGTTTGGACGCAATCCTAGCAGAACAACTTGATGGGAAGCCCAGCTCTCTGCCTACACTCCTGGTTACTACTGATTTTTCCAGCTTGGATTTCTCTAACAAAAATAAGCCAATCCTGCTGTTGGGCAGGCACGGAGCAGCTGCAGCTCTCGGTGGTATTTTCAGGGGAGTAGGGGTGCCCTGCACCTCTCGAGAAGCAGATGAGGAGTTATTAGCCAGAAGTGTTTTCCCATTATACACCCATCATCCTTCCTTGTTACGAGTCAGATGCTGCAAGGAGAACTGCGAGTCCTGCGGTCCTGCAGATGAATGTCACTCACTAAAATCTCCTCTGTCACGGGGTACTTTTTCTTGCCTGTTTGGATGACATGCACTTGGATTGCTGGTTATTATGTTCACTCTGGCAGGACACCAGGAAACAAAATGAGAAATAGCGTAAGAGAGGATTATGTCATCTTTTTCCTTCTGATGGCCCACTGCGGCTCCTGCCCTGTAATCCCGGTTGCTGGGCACCTTCTAGATGACATTGCTCTGCCTCGTTCATACCCACTGGTTTCAGCCTCAGCCCTCTGTGATGTTTAGAGGCCTGTTTACACTAACTTCAGCACCTTTACAGCCTTGCTTCAAGATGTGCAAATGCTCAGTGATGGCCTTTGGTGTCCTGACACTTGCCAACGGCTAAGCTGGAGGGATTCCTCAGAGTCAGCCTTGCTGTGCTGGAAAATGCAAAGCTGAGTTTCTTTTCAAGGAATTACTCCCCTGGAAAGAAAATAAATTCGAAAGCTCTTGAAAAAATGCAATGTAAAGTATTTTCACCTTTTAGGTTTATTTTTTTAGGGACTAATTCAGGTGACTAGACACAGATGTCTGACGCCCTTTGAGACCCCCTTGGTTTCTGCGATACCCACATGATATATGGCTGACCAACATCACGCAGGGGCACCAGGAGACCCACTCTGCTCCAGAGAGGCTGTGCTCTAGTGTGTCTCACATAGCATTTGGTGTCTGTGGCTGGGCAAATGAATTGTGCTCTAAGATCAAAATTTTGCACTGTTTTTGTTAAACTGCTATATGTAAGAGCCTTGAAAAATATTACTTCTGCAGTGACTGAGGATAATATTTCCTCGTGTTTTGGCTTGGCTGGTTAACACCAGGAGCAGTTATTTGCACACTCTCCCTAGTGGCTATTTCACAGTGTCTCATCAAACATTATACTCTTTAGTATCGAGGAGGGATAATCTACCTTCCACACCTCTTCCCTCCAGTCATTACTGCTCTTCATGTATAAAAAATTGGGACTATATCAGTGCTGGAGCCCTAGAAGCCTTTCTGTGGCATCACCTGTGAGAAGTCAAGTACCTCTGAAAAAAGCCATCCAACTTTTTCTATCCCTGATTTACAGTTTCAAAAATCCATTTAGCAGGAGAGAGAATAAACTCATTGTAGGTTTAATTATCACCGTGCAGTATCCCTGGAGCACAGGACATCCTCTCTTCATGTTCTTGCACTGCATGACCCAGCAGCAAACTCTCTCGCAAACCATCTGGAAGAAGAAGATACTGACTCTTGACTGTCTGAGAATGAGGAAAGCCTGGGGAAAAATTTAAGGCAATTACATTTTCATAGATATACTGATATATAAATAAATAACACATACATTTAGGTCAGACAACTTGTTTTCGGTTGACCAATTATTTATCCACTGTGTGCTGCCTTAGCTGATTCCCATTACGGAATCCAGTCAATGGAGTGCTCAGTCCAGCCCATGCATGCTGAGCTGAACTTCTCTGTAAAAAAACCTGTTTGTATGTGGAACATCTAGTGCAAATCTGTAAAAAAAGACCTGTTTTGGTGAGATCTTGGTGAGGACAATCTGTTGTAGGAGATGAGGTGAGACCAGTGAGCATTTGACAAAAAGGAAATCTCCTTTTTATTGCCTTCTACTTAACTGGGTTAAGTTGATAACTTGAGGGGTCGAAAGTGCTTTTTCTGTTAGCTCTGAATGTAAATAAACCCTGGTTTTGAAGATCTGGCATGCCTGAAATCCTGGGACACACAGAGGTTTGTTAGCATTTCAGTTCCCTTCTGCAGGACACTGTAGATCATGTTTACATTTTCCACTCTTCCTGGCCTATTTATTTTTTAAGAAAACACAGTCGGGGTTATCATCTGCTCATGTCTTTAAGTACATAAATCTACTAGACTTGTTTATACAAACCTTTCTGAAAGGGATGAGTGGCCAGGACAGAGGATGTGTTTTGTAAAATCATTTTGTCCTCTTTTCTTTCTGCATCTGAAAAGTTGCAGCTTGTTGAAACCATGGCAAGGCTGATTCAGGCTGGGTGAAAGCCTCCTGGAGCAGATGTCCCATCTGCCACTTAGAGACCTTTACATCATGCCATGAGCTGTTTGCTGGCTTTCTGCACCTGCATAAATCATACTCGTCATTCCTACTATTAGGTCTTCGTGGAAGGGTTACAGCACATTAACTGGATTTTTGGCCTTGGATTCTTCCCTCAAGTCAGTGTTGACCATTTTCATTGTGCTTACTAGTTGGTGAGAACCAAAGCAATGGGAAGGGCGGAAAATCTTCGGTAGGACGCAGGTACAGAGATGGGCCCTGCTAGGGAGCCAGCCTGATCTCGATGTACACTGTCTCAGCACCTCCTCCAGAGGAGCAAAGCCGTTCTTTTTGCCCTCCTCCTAAAAAGTCTCCAGAGCAGAAAGGAGATTTGATGGTATCAGCTTTTCCCTTGCTGTTGATGTTTTCTACAGCTTTTTAGAGACAAAGCCCTAAGCTGCCCATGGGTGTTTTATACCTGGTGTCTATAGGTAGCAAGAATAGGTAGGGACATAACCAGGGTTGCTGTCTGTTTCCCTAGAGTGCCGGGTGATGAAAGGGAGCCCTGCGGCTGCCACGGGCAGTAAATCGTCTCCCACCCCTCAGAAGAGCTCAGCAAAGAGTCCAGCCCCCATGCGCCGGAGCAAGTCTCCAGCCGATTCAGGTAACCATCAAGATGGTGAGTGATTGTTTTCTGGTGTCCAAATATTAACCGTGCTCAAGGGAAAAACATATATGTGTGTCTTTGGAGACCCTGACCTTCGGGGTTTGCATATGAAACTTTGGCATTTTTTAGAAACAAGAAGCTGGTGCTAGTGTACAGGGGCACTTAATAAATATTGGAGAGGAATTCTCTGGTCGATGAAGTGCAGTTGTGGCTTTAGGTCATACCACCCACAGTCTCACAGCCTCCTGCCCTAACAAAATTTTAAAAGAAGTTTCCATTTCACAGGCAGGAAATGAAGGCCCATACGTTCCCTGTAGATACAGACGGGTTTAGAATAACCTCCTATGCAATGCAAATGTTCATTATTGTACAGGTCAGAAGCGTCGCCTTCTAATCATTACTTAAAGAAGACCAGTGACCTTGCAGTTGGAGGACTGGTGATGGGTTTATTGGTGTGATATTGAGACATTCATTCAGTAACAGAAGAGAAGGAAAACAGGAATCCTGATTTGCTGCAGCAGCTTGCACCATTTGAAATGCCTCCCTCCCTCTTCAGCAGCAACTGGATTGCCGGTGTGGCACATCTGGAGAGCTGCAGAGCCTATAAATTAAAGGCTGGGCTGAATATCACACTTCTGGTAATTGATAGTTTTTAGAGTCATGATGGAGAGCACAGGTGTCTAGGTGTGTCAGCTGTCTGCCTGTTTTTCTCCAAAAGAGAACCAGACATGGCCTTTCGCTAAAATGGCCAAATCACCAAGTAAGCACTTCAGGATTCCAGGAGAGCTTCACAGCTTAAATTCAAGTGACCCACAGTATTAACACAGGTGATATAAAACAGAAATTCCTTTTCACCTTCACGGTAACACATTGCGTATTGCATGTGAACACCACACAACAGTTGACTATCAGTAGACATTGGATTACTGGATATAAAATTCTCCTGACAGTATTCAGATGGTTTTTCCCCAGGAAACAGTTAATTTGTTTCAGGTCTCTTGATGTTCTTGAGCTACTTAAAGAGACAATGTGAAATTAGTTGGCACATGCCAAGACTCTGTGATTTTTAAAAAGTTATTTCTCTGTAAGGTGACTCTGCATTCATAAGAGTTTTCCTTCAATATTCCAGTGTTGGCGGTTCTTAAACTCAGGCTTGCGATAATCTAAAAAGCTTTTACAATCCCAAATGCACGGTAAGGTAGGTATATTGAAGGCATGATGGAAAATATGTTGTTGATTTAAATAAGGAAAAGCCAAACAACTCCCATTCAGTGATCTGGGAGTCAGCTCATGCTTGAGTTGTGAAACAGCATTTAAACCTTCTCCATAAGCATCAGATGGTAATTACCACCAGCACTAGACCTTGTTGCATGAACATATAGTCTAACGTGAAATAGCAACTATTTTGTTCCTGATTTTACCTGATTGAATGACTCACAGGAACAAAATGGTGAGTCATCTGATGAAGTTTCATGAACACAGCTAGTAGAGCCTTTCAGAAGGAGATTAAAATAACCAGAAATGCCAAACAATAGCCAGCTCCTGGAGTTAAGGCCAGTAATTAAGGACAAATCAGGTTTCTCTAATCCATCTAGACAAGAGTCTTTCGTACTTTCCTGTGATTTCAATACAGAAAAACTTGGCAGCCTGTCCTTCTCAATGAGAATAAAGAATGACTGAACTCTCTCAGCACTGAAAAGGTAATCAAAGACAGTTGTTATCTCAGGACAGAGAGAAAAAAATAATACGATCTTGTGTTCTTGTCCCTTGAATTTGTAGTAAAGAAAGTGGGTCCACACATTACTGAAGAGTCAATATTTGCATAAACAATCAGGAGGCTTAGCTGGATTTTGAAGTTATCACATTAAAAAGGCCAGGAATGTTGAATGGAACCTGATTAATAAAAGATGATCTGACCAATTTTTTTTTTCAGCATTCTCACCTGTTTAATTTGTGAAAGGATTTAAAAGCAGATTTATTTCAAGTACATTAAATATTATTGCTGTTTGCTCTCCTACGCATTTGTACCTTCCACCTTTGCTGTCCTTCTCTCTGCTATGGTTGTCATATCAGAACTTGGAGTTTCCTTGATTCTATGTTATCAGTTTCTGTTCTTGTCAGGTCTTTTCCACGTAGGTTTCTGTATCATTTTTCCCATCATAGTCTCTAAGGGCATTGTGACACATCCGGGCACTGATGTAAATGCAGATTCTGAAGTAAATCTCCATGCTGCTTGAGTGAAAGAAGTCTGATCCCTCCTCATTACAAGCGCACCACAGTAACAGAAAAGGATATTATTTCCTTCCATTTCTTATCCTCATTATTCCATTTCCCTGTTAAAGCACGTGGAAAAATGGTACATTATTTAAGAGCAGCAAAAATGAGAACGCAGTGGCTTTGCACATGGACAGTGGTCCGCATGCATTGCCCACAGAGGCAGCTAAGGCTTAAAGCAGATTGTGCACACATAACTGTGCCGCACGCCTTGGCAAGAGCTTCGATGCTGGCGGCAGATAGTGGACGAAAGTAATAAGTCACCATTATAGCACAGAGAGGACAGAAACAACTGCTTCAGCAGAGCTTGCTGGTACTAAATCTGAGGATGTAATGTTGACAGCATGCAAACATTGCACCACTTTCTCTACCACTTCTCTGCTGTAGGAACGCTTCTGATCTTTATGTGTCAACATAAATAAACTACTTCTTATTTAAAGTTGTGGAAATGCTTTGTGCCCGAGCAGCAGCTGTCCTCCACACAGGCTGGGGACTTGTGTTTTATTCCAGTCTCCTCCAGTAACTCTGTGGCTTTGAGTACATCATTTAAGCTGTTTGTGCCTTCTTTCCCAATGGATCATCCAAGACAGTGATAATCAATCTGCATACAGAGCTCTGTAATCTACCTGTGGAATCATGCACAGGAAAGAGCTTTGAGCCTCTTTATTTGGGCCTTTTTGTGCATTCTGAAAGCATTTGGAGAATAATATTGCTAAAACCAAAGCTCTTATCTCACCGATTGCCAGACACAAAAGACATCTCCAGCAGCAGAGTGGCTGCAGCACGTGCTGCAGAACTTCCCGCAGAGGCAAGCCACGCTCTAGCCACTCTCGACACTCCAGTGGGTCAGAGATGGCTCCAGCAACCTGCACACTCTCTGACGCATTCGGTCCTGCCACAGAAAACTGTCAGGTTATGCAGGTGAATGAATACAACTGTGTGGCCTGATGCTGTGTTAGCCATTGTCATAAGCTGTGCAGATCCCCATCTGAGCTCATTTGTTAGCCTGGAAGCTTTCTGCGCAGGGATCTGCCTTCTGTGCCAGGTTATCTCCGTTCATCTTTGATATCCTGTGCTCCTTCTGGTTTTGGCTATGGATTTAGTGATCTACTTCTTGATGAGAAACATAGACCCAGGCGTAACTAAATTTCTGGGAGAGCCATAGTGAGAACATACTGCTGGCTGGAGTCCAGCTTGCCTGGATGGCACCCAATCTTTATTCCTGACCGTGGTCTCTGGGGCCACCTCTGAGCCAGAACAACAGCGGAATACAGAAGGAAATACATGTAGTAAGTCTGTAAATCTAGAACTGAAAAGGAAGCAGCTCCTAAGCCATTTAATTGCTCCCATCACCAGCTAGATATGAACTGTAATGTATTCTTTGACTGTCTTGTTACAGCAGTCCTGGTAGTGAGCCCCCTAAGTAAGTGGTCAGCTCCCATTCCAGGATAACAGCAATTAACATGGAGCAACAAAGAACACATAAACAAAATATCTTGTTAAAAAATGTCTGGACAAGAGTCCGTGCACAAAAGTGCAACCACACAGAGAATGCCAGCCCCCAGCTGCAGCGATTCAAGTTCACTGGTTGAACTGCTACCTTCTGCCAGAGGGAATCTGCCTCCTGCCTAGATGTGTCATGGCCTCACGGTGAAAAGCTCAGTTCCCTCTAGGCAGCCAGAGCCCTTCGGCTCCAAGGATGTTAAAAAAATGAGGTAGCTAATCCACAGAAACATGTTAGAAACACTGTTTTCTTGGCACGGTACTTTTATCTCTTTATTTATCATACAGTCATTTAAATGAATGAATGAATGAAAATGCAATGAATGAATGAATGAAAATGACATGAATGAATGAAGAATGAAGAAGTGTCTTGCTATAAGCAGATGGTAACAGACCACAATCCTTATATTCCCAAGGGGAATCCTTTCTTCCTTCTCTCATTAACCCCCAACCCATATATATACCTTCTCAGCGATGTCAGTGTATTTTTGGTTTGATCCAGCTATTGCTCCAGACACTGTGCTGATCATTCCATCATGGGGCTGTTGTCGCTGCTTGGATCAGTGTGACTGAAAGGCCGTGGCTGCTTTGCCATCAGTTCCCACTGGGATTCCAACATAGCCTTTAGTTTCCCATCTCTTTGGTGCTGGAGCTGTGATGCAGTCTTTCATCTATATCCTCCACCTAAGTCCCCCAAAACATTGCTCCCAGCAAGGTGGGGTTAGGAAAACACAGCAGGATTTTACTTCTCCCTCCACAAGGATGCATCAAGTGCCTTTCTCTTCTCTGTCTCTCAAATGTTAGCTAGCAGAGCTGAACTGGTTTCTCACACATCAGGCGTGAACTGAGACTGGAAGGGATGGGTGTCTCTATCTGGCCTTAGTTGAGCTGGGGTTGTTGTCTTTGATTATGGACTGAACATGCTAAGAAAGACATAAGCAAACTAGAGAAAATCCAAAAGAAATTTCCTAGGGTTCAAAAAGATTGAAGGAAAGGGACTTATTCAGCTTAGAAAAAAGGAAGATAGAGAAGGGACAATTTAACACTCTTCAGATGAATATGAAGTATTAAAAAGAGGATAAGGATCAATTTTCTTGTGTGTTTATCAGGGGTAGGACAGGATGTTGGTTTAATCTTTAATAAGGGATATATAGATCAAATATTAGGAACACTTTTCAATTATAAGCATCTTAATCACTGAAGCAGGTCTCCTAGGGAGCCTGTGAGTCCCTGTCAGACTTGGTGCTTTTAAAAAATAAAATCTCTATTGGGGATGGCACAAATATATCTGATCCCAATTCAGAGCAGAGAAATGGAGTTACAAAGCTTCTATGGTTATTTCTAAATAAAATCCACACTAAACTACACCTGCGGTCCATCCAATTCCTTCTCCTATAACATGAGAGAGGAAAACTGGGCATAAGGAGAGGGGTGTCTGTGCTGCTGCTATGGTCCATGAGATTTAAATGGGGTAGGGTCAGCATGAAGTCTGGCAAAATTTCTTTAACAGACCACTGCACTGAGAAGTCAAACCAAACCAGAGCTAAATCTCAGGGGAGGAATACAGGGGAGAATATAATGATGTCATCTGCCATTACTTCTTTGTTATAATAATATGAATTTGTCTTACAGTAACTGACATAAAAAACAAAGGTTCAGTCGCACAAATACGTGTGCTGTGATAGGAGAGTCACAGAGTTTCAAAACCCAGCATGATCTTAGTCCTTTGCAGTACAGAGCCACAGGTACCTAAGCTGAAATTTGAAAATGTCTTTCCCCAGCTTTGCCTTGGTTTGGCTTAGGGAGCCTACGAACATGGCTCTGAGGCACGGCTGCAGGACTTCAGTTTCTCAGTCCTCTAATGGAAGGGTTTGGAGAGAGGGACAAAAGCATATTCACCAGGCAGCAGCAATTAGCAAAACAGATACAGAACGTCAGTCTGTCCTGACTGCAGATCTGGCTCCCCTGGGTCATTATATATGAATGTGTTAAAAAGGCAGCAGATGTCTTTTGGATTGCACATGAGCTAGAGCAGCTTGCTATCCCATTTGCGCTTACTTACTTTCTGCTAGCTGACAATCCACAGTACGCATCCAGCGGAGAGATCACCCTCACAGAACGTGATGAGAAAAGGCTGCCAGCACTGCAGAGCTGAGTGCTTGGGAGTTAGGAGGTGCCTGAGCAGATGATGCCTGTGCAATCTGAATTCTTCCACTCCTGAATAAACACTACAAAGGAGTCTCTATTTCTGCCACAGTCTTCTCTGTCCTGGAGGGCACGATGGCTTGTGCTCACTAAATGAGCTGCTATCTCCACGTTTGCTTTATGCTCTCCTCGTTCTGGTTGTTGCCTCTCTTTATTTTCTTGGTGACACTTCAAACCCTGACCTGGAGACAAAACTATCCACCTATTTCGTGTTCTTTCTTTCACTCTTGTGATGTATGAGCCTGTGCTCCTCAAACAAGGAACTCATCTGCAGAACTCTGGGAAAACCAATGGAGTAAGGAGTATTAACCTCATGTTACAAATTGATAGAAAAAGAGGTATCTCCACACATTCTGAGCACTCACTGCGATCCTTAGGCTCTGCTTTTTCCAGTTCTGTTCTTTGATAGAAATATGAGTTCAAAAGATGGACCTCACTAACCTCATTTACAGGCCTTGGTGCTTATCATTGCTGGAAATTCAGACCCCCAGAATCCCAGTCATCCAAGCAAACCTGAGCAACACTCAAGGAACAACCGCATATGAGAAGTTTGGCTAAAATATCTGTGGGAGAAGCAGCCAGAGAATTCAGCGTACCCAGATCTCTCACAGCCGTCTCAAACATGACATTATGCTGTATTCTCCATCGTTCCTCTCATTTGCTGGACAAGCCTGATTTATCCCCCGAGTGCAAACTGTCTTGTGCACTGGAGGAGGTAAGCGCCCTGTGAAACGAGGTAGTGCACGTGTTCATGCAATTAAAGCATGTGTCATATGCACAAATGGGCTTTAAGGTAAATTGAGGTTGCAAAGCAAATGCAATGACATAAATAAGACATAACACACAAACAATAATGTGGTGGAAAAAAACCAAATGAATTAAAATGAAAGCTGGTTATAAAGAATGGTTTCCAATAGCCGAGCTTCTGTGAGATCTTAGCTACCATAAGTCATCGGCAGATTTCAGTGGAGTGGCAGCGTTATGCGCCACCTGGGATCTGCTCTTTGCCTCGTGTTGTTTCCTTGCAGTTGAGTTCAAAAGAAACGCGTGCAAGTTTGATTATGAACACTATTCTTCATTATCAGACACAAAGAAAATTAAACTGGTCTTCTTAATTGTTGCTCCTGCTGCAAAACTCTTTGTGAGTATTAGTAATGATATACACCCGTCTCACTGGATTTCTGATTTGGATGTCACATGTGTTTTTTCATTGGTGCTTATTAAATATTAACATCCCTGCTGTAGCACTTAAAAGTCACATTGTATTAGGGAATTTATGTCCTTCCCTGCAGCAATTACATCTATTTGCTGCACACCGACTGTTCACCATTCTTTCAGTCTTCCTGCTTGTGCAAGAGAAATTTGGGTGCTTTGTAGAGTTGTTAAGCAGCATTCTTCATCTGAGGAAGGATTAATTCCTTCCTCAGGATCGGTGACAACTGGAAATAAAGAAGGAAAGAGGGATTTTAGAAATTAGAGATGGATTCTAGCTAATATAGATCATATTAGTACTATTGTACCCCACATTTTCTTTAATAGAAATCCCAAAGTCACTTGGTAAAAAAAAAAAAAAGAGATCCAAGTTCTTTTTTTGTGAATTGACTTCATTATATGGCATATAGTTAGTGAACTCTATCTTTTTTCCCCACTAACCTCGAGGGCAGCTCACTTTGTAGAACTGGAGCAAAGTGAAAAGCAGCCTGTCGCAGTGCGGGGACCGGTGTGTAGCGGTTTCTGGGTTTCCGTAAGTAGTTTTGTCCCCCCACCAATAAAGAATGGTCTGAATGGAATGGGGAGGTGAAGGGTCGCTCTGTTCCCCAATTATCTATAAATCATTATTTCTCTCACCGTTTAAGAACTATCTATTTCCTCAGTGAGGTGCATTCGTAATGGGAAAAAAGCTCTCCGTGGTGAACAACCTCCTCTTCCCATCAGTGCCTTCTGCAGAGAAGCGATGGGTATGAAGACAGAGGGCCCACATCACCACGCATCCGTGCGTCTGGGCGGCTCTACCATGCCGACAGCTCCTCCTTTGTCCTGTGCCTTACAGCACATGTTTCTTTACACTTACCTGAATCCACATATATGACCTCTGCATTTAGGCCAGTGATACTACAGACCTTAACTGGCCCCCTCTTTCTCCCAAGATAACAGAGGAATGAGGCTGTCTTGGGCATTAAAGTAAGAGTTGCAATGATTTTGCTCTTAAAAATACAACACTTGCACACCTTCTTCTTACTGTATGATACTTTATACACTTCTTAGGTCTCCTCCAGACACTCAACTACTTAATTTAAGTAAATGATTTGCATATTCAGCTATTGCAACTGAAAGCAAAAGTCCCATATGCTGAAATCTCCCATCCTGCTGGGCGCGTGCCTTTACAGTTAGAGTAATGGTATAGAGAGATATTGGGCACTTAGAGAGCAGGACAACAAGCCTGGATCATTATATGCTTGTCTTTCTCTGGGTGAAACATCAAAACAAATAAAAATGATTTCCTTAAAAGGGGTAGGGATTTGTGTAGTTATCTGGAGGGCTGGCAGCACTGTTGCCGTTTAAAGAAATGACAATCAGAATATTTGGGGTTTAGTTTTGTGGCTTGTGCTGAATATGTTAACATCTGGAGTAGGTTTTGGAAAAGTCACTTTCTGTAGGCTTGACTGGGATACGTAGTTTAATGCTCATAAGGCCTCCAGCTTGCTGCTGCTTAGACTGCAAAAAGAAAAGGCCAGAAAAGATAATATACTAGGACACAGCCAGCATGAGTTTGAATTTCCTTCCCTCAAGTAATGCTGCTTGTGCTGACGGACCTATGTGTTTACAACCCCTGGTAACAAGGGGTCTGTATCCCTGGAGTTGATACTCAACATATGAATGACCACATTGGCTATGAGTAAGTATGTCCTTATGGAATGCATATTGTGACACCTGGCAATTATGAAAGACATTCACTTACTTCAGAGAACATCAGTGGTAGGAAAAAATTAATTTATCCTTATTTGATTGTTTCCCTTCATTTTTTCTGCATAATATGCTATTTACTTTGATTCCATTTAAGTCCAATAAATGCATAATAACTTGCCCTGACCTAGACCTGTGGCCTTTCACTTTAACTAACAGCCAGGTCTGTGAAGGCCTCAATGAACAACCCTTCCAAAAGCCATTTGGTTTAAAGGAATCATATTTTTTAAAATGGAGAATAACTATGTTTTCTTCAAAGCAACATGAACGAACAAAGCAACCCAAAAGGCCAGATTTTGATCTTTGCAAGAGGATTCTCCTGTTCCTTCCCCTGATGGAGCATGTTCATTTCTCTGGTGCGGGTGGTGGAGAAGCAGCGGAGCCAGCTCTGGCCTCTCCCCGGGGCGCTGAGCAGGGACATGCACCCTGTGCCTACACCAGGGCTTCGGAAGGGCTCTTCTGGTCACCCCAGCCACAGCTAACTACATCCAGGGCATTCCAGGCAGCTGTTTCTCTCATTTGTAATGTGTATATTTGACATGTAACATTTCTTGTGCAGGATCCAGGATATCTGCAGCCTCTGGCTTCCACTCGTGCCCTTAAATGCTATGTGGTTTCAGCTGTATTGAACTGAGAACATAGAATGTCTTTCTGTTTTTCTGGTGGTGTATATCTTGGATCAATTTGGTGAATATTTATCATGTAAAGTATTGCTCCTTCAGTATATGTTGTATTTCACTGTATTTTACAGCCTAGTATCCTGAACAGCTGAAAGCCTTAAGTTGGGTGAATAGCCATGCTGTTCGCTTCGTTTTTTTCTGCTGCCTAACATGAATAAACTAGAGCGTTTCTGTGTTAGATGTCTGGATACCTTCCATCTCCCCAGAGGAGAAAGAAGATCTTCCTCTTCCTTGCCTGACTGCTAGCTTCTGTCTTGTTTTCTGACAGCAAATGGGACTTCAAGCAGTCAGCTGTCTACCCCCAAATCAAAGCAGTCCCCGATCTCCACACCTACCAGCCCAGGGAGCCTCCGTAAGCACAAGGTATTATGTTTCTTATACCTTACTATATCTGTTTCTTCCTTAGTCTACTCAGATGTGTACAACCTTTAAGTCATGGCCATATTCTCTGGAAGCACAACTCCTTCTGTTGAAACAGTGGAGAATTTGGCCCATTACCTAAAAGCAAGTTGTAGCAAGATGGTGAACAACACATCAGTGGCCTGTTTCTTCCACTGGAGTTATTAATGTGTGCTGGAGATCATGCATATGGACCAGAAGAGATAACTTAACCCTGAGCTTGTATGACTATTTGAAAAAGTTCACAAGTTATTGATGGATACAATCTCCATATAAACCCTCCTCTCTTGAAAAGCCTTAAGTGTTGGCAAATCTGGTCCATTAAACAGCAGAAGAAATGCAAATGTTACTGAACCTCTAAGATATCACTTTAATGATGCTTCTCAAAGACTTTTTTTAAAATTATTTAAGGCCATGCTCTGATTTTTTGCAGCTGGTGTAGTAATTGTGTTATGGTATGGTAGGTGTTTTTCCTGGTAACAAACACCGTGTAGAACACAGCTTTCTAGTAGAGATCAGTAAACCTGTGCTGGCCCATGGATAATTCACGTACTGATTTACTTAAAAGGTATAGCAGCAGTCACAGCTTTCTATGTTCCTGCTATTCAGTGCCATTCTGTGCTGAGTCTGAGTTGTCCTTTCCGTGGGCTTTCTCATTTCTGCAATAGCCACAGTGTTGCTTCCAACAGTCTTTACTTGATACAGAAACTGGAACTTGGACATAAATGCGAGTGTGAGAGGAGGTCAGTGGGACTTCGCTTTAGTAATCAGAACGTACCTCTCAGCCTGAGTATGACTTTGAAAGCACCGATTGGAAGAGGAATTTAAAAATTCTGATAGTGGTGAGGTTTTGCAGTCAGCCAGCCATGTGTTATCCACTTGGGTCTACATTGCACAGGTTGAACTCATTTTGCTTGAGGATTATGTTTTTCCTCCAAGTGAGGAGTGGTAGCAGCAGCTGTTGTTATGATGGTGAAACAAAGCACAGGGACATCAGGGGGGAGAATCCCCAAAAGTCCAATGGGCTTTGGATTACACCTCTAACGTGTAAGATTTTGGATCGCAGACCTTTGGACATAGGGTTGAGGGGTACTGGGGGAGCCTGAGGTGGACTTTTGTCCTCTCAAAAATCAGAGCTTGAAAATATTCCCAACATACAGAGAGGCTGTAGTTACTCAGCTTTATTTGACTTTCTTTAACAAAGGCATAGCTGAAATGAATGAATGAAATGAATCCAAATGAAATCTATCTCAGGACTTCACTCATCTCAGCTGCTCAGTCTAAGTCTGAGGAAATGCATCAGTTTTAACACAAAGGGTCCACATTTATTATTAATTTATAACTGAGAACAGGATCTGGCCCATAGTCTGAATTCAACAATTACTTGTGTGTATTTCAGCAAAAGTAATGCTGTAAACTGCGTCCTTTGCTTTAGGCATCACATGCTTAAAATACTTTTCCAAACACTCAGTCTCATTTAGGACTTTGGAGATGCGGATTTGCCTCCTGGTAAACACAAGTAAAACTCACCTGCTTTAATGTTTTCTGTGTGTTTTCAGCTGGCTGATTTATGACCCTCCCAGTGAAGCCCCTAGAACATCTGCAGTAGATGGTGACTGCTCAGGGCAAAGCCAATCCATCTACGAGCTTCTCCACTAACTTAAGCCAAGCAGCAAACACGAATGTAGCATTTTAGGTTACCAGAATATTCATGCATCATTGTCTTTCTCCCAGGAGCAATTTCCTGATTGCGATTAAATCACTTTTCTTTTTTTCCCTTAAAGCTCAAATGAGCTTAGGTTGAGTTCACCACAAAGTCCTGTTTTACCTTATCAAGATTGTTGTGAATTTCCTTTCTGTGTATTTGGGCTTTTCTTCATTTTGCTCACAGTTATTACCTGTGCGTGGGTCAGAGTTCAAAAAGGTCCAGGGAGGGCTTTAGCCCTTGAGCCAGTTTGTGTACCTTGTTCCATGCGGAACTTTAAGGAAGTGGAATAAGATGGTTACCCCAGAAAGGGACCCTGGAAAAGCTTTGCATTCAGCGTTTGATGCAAGTAGTAAACTTGGGATTATTTTCTTAACCTTTCTAATCGATCAGAAATTACTTAAAATAAAGACTAAACTGTGGAACATGTTATTTTCCTAGAGATTTGTCCTAAAGGTAGCCCTCAAATGAAGGTAAGACTCCTTATTGTGGACTTAGGTTCAGAGAGACCCGTTTAAGGAGTGATGCTCTTTCATGCATGTGCTATAATGGACACATCGATCCAGCCATGATAAAAAAGTACTTCTCGAACTTATCACTGAACAGTCATGTTTATTCTGGTACCCAGAGTCTCTTGCTCCACTGTGCAAGTAACCTGCCTTGATTTTAGCCTTGAACTACCCGGACAACTGGTCAGCCTGTCCAGTAGCCAGTGCACAAGGCTTCCACCCTGTCCTGATGAACAGCGTGGAACTGGACCTTCCTACGCATGACCAAGGGTGGAAACTGAGTGTGTGAGTTAACATTTTCTTCTTT
>Ga0181612_154448_pt1 | contig 19726 bp, 9 predicted proteins | sample HoacroProtozoa21_FD_119630 | JGI IMG/M metagenome (GOLD analysis project Ga0181612, IMG submission 119630) | Hoatzin crop microbial communities from Cojedes, Venezuel. Combined Assembly of Gp0051906, Gp0051904, Gp0051908 | reverse complement strand
TTACTCCCAGCTTCACATGGTTACGTCCGAGATTTTCCATTAGCAAAGCCTACAGAATGGTTTATGACTGTGTCACTGGAATGGCTGTGGCAGTTCTGCAACAAAGTCCCTGTCATCTATCGCCGGTATTGTTTTCTGCCTTTCTTGCAGAGGACATGCTCCCAAGATTATTGGAGACAACAGAAAGACTGTCACTGGTTTCACTGGTGGTAAGAACAGGTATGTTACGCTGAGCTCTCGCCCAACCCACAGACCACTCCATATCAACTACCTTGTGTTGTACATGTATCATCAGAAACAAGACAGCTTGAGACAGTTACCCGGCCAAGCGGCTTGCACAGGAGCAACTGCACCGGTCATTAGCCAAACAGCAGTACTTCCCTCAAGTAAACTTAGCATTTAATATGGCTTAACTTCATCACCAGAATATACGCATGCAGGCTTTGGAAACATGAAGTAATGCTTAATGTATACCTCTTTGATACAGCGTTAGTGTAGTCTGAGGCTTGACATCTACAGAAGAGCCGTTGGAGAAGTCCTCAAACACATTTTCTGCAACATAAATAAAGGGATTTTTAGTATTCAGGGAAGCCTGAGTAATAAAGCAGAAATAAAATGCCTGTATCTGTTAAATATCCTTGCTGGCCATTAGCAATGGCAAATAAAACTGTGCAGTTACAGCTGTGTGCATGTAACGGAGTATATTTGGTTTGCTCAAACAAGAGAATTTATGGCTGAGCCTTTGAGGTTTTGCAAATAAGAAATGTACTGTTCATTTTCCATATACCCATTCATAAAGAACATGTATGCATCTGTAACAAGAGGAGGAGCAGAACATTGCCCAGAGAATTGCCAGTAACATCTCTTGCATTTCTTACCAGGAGCATGGCTTCAAAAGAGAGGAAGCGTGTGTGTGTGTACACATCTACAAAATATGCCTTCATATGCACCTAAGCATACATATATTTTAAAAATCACATGGGTTAATATCTATTCCATGTACAGCTCTACACAGACATCACCTTACTGCTTTCAGTCAGAATTTCTGAACTTGGAGTGATGCACTGAGACCACAGTGGAGACAGGATTTAACACTGAGCAGGTGACAGCTGACTATGTAGGAAGCGCATGATGCATCATCCGCATTGCCTGTAACCACTCTTCACCAAGAAAGGCAACATTTTTCTACTATATGTTTTTTAAAAACAGAAAGTAAGATCAAAACCAACTTTCAGGCTTTGGCCAAACTATACTGGAGATAAAATCTTGACGCCTATGATTTGCAGGCCACAAATGAGACTGAAACTGCAACTTGAAGGCAAGAATGGCAACAGGCTTTGGAAGCTCGTCCTGGTACCAGGAGCAGTGCTGTCCCTCAGCACGGAAATACTGAAATATCACCCGCTGGCATCAGGGCTGCATGGCATTTTAGCAGATAAACCTTCCACAGCCAAGGACTTTTAGCTCAGGTCTTGGAGTCAGCAACTCCATTCGCACCTTCTTCCTTCCCCCCACAGCGATCTGCTGCAGCACAGCTCTGGAAGTTCACAGCTCTGGAAGTTCATGCAATCTGTGGAGTGACGCTGCCAGAGATGTGCACCCATTCGCTTTTGGCTTTAGCTATGGCTGGCCTCCAAAACAAGGCAAGCTCTGCTATTGACACGAGAGGGAGCAGAAGCAAGTCTTAAGGGTCTTGTTCTTGGAAACTTTGAGCTGCTTCCATTCCTTCTCTGCCTTGCTCAATACCTGGGAGGATCAAGTCCAACAGCAAAACAAGTAGCCGGGCAAACCCCCTTAGATTTTATGGGCTGGGCTGAAAATGATTAGACAGCTTCCATGTTCCCCCTCATGTATATATTTCCAGTGTTTGTCTCTAATAAAATTAATTCACAGAGGTTGAAAAAAAACAGAAGGTGGTCTCCGGACTGCCACTCCATGGGACTCAGCTTTGCTTGAGCCCTCGGTCTTTGTTATTCATTCATGTCTACAAAAGCACACCTCCACTTGTTAGCAATTTGCAATACACATAAACGTGCCATTATACAGCAGAAATTATAAACATAGGAAGCCTTGACTCAGCAATGTCATCTAACCTCCCTACATGATATAGGTCTGTCTAAACTTTGTAGAAATCCAGATACTATTAAAAAAAAAAATCAAAACCCAAGACATTTGAGTTTTCTTCTCCTACTACACTTGCATGTGAAAAATAAGAGTTATGCAAGACAGCCATCCAACAGCCTTTGGAGCTTTTGCTGTGCAGCAGCTAGCCCTAGAGAATCTTCAGCACTGGATACAGTCTAAGCACACACATCTGCACCAATTCCATTTTCCAGGCCTGCTTTGATTAAAAATACAGGGCTGGCCTACAGGCTTCCTCAGCAGTTTGAAATGCAGGTCTGCCCCCCCTTGCTGCACACAAGTGTTATTCTTAAACTGTTTATCACCAAATAGCTGGATGTGGATTCTCCCAGGCAAGCAGCAGACCCTAGCAGCTTTTACCTGTTGTTGGCAGAAATCAGCTCCCAAGTTCTTCGCTAACCGACGCGCACAATGCCTGCTTGATTGCTCTCTTCACGACCAGTCCTTGAGGTGCTGAGCGTGCCCTTGACTCCCCTGAATTCACTGGGAAATAAGCAGATACAGAAAGTCCATGATATTTGTATTTCTCTCCACTGTCTTTATCTGAGACAACGTTCCAGGACGAAAGGCGCTGCCAGCACCAAGACGCTGGGAGCATGTTGGTTCAACAGGGTTGAAAGCCAGCATTTCTATATTCTGTTAAATCTGTTTTTGTGGAAAAATCAAGAAGCTGCTGGCTCCAGTACAGTCAATTCAGCATTTTACACATAAAAAAAGAAAAAGCTGAAACAAAAAACATTCAGAGCTTTCAAAACATGCTCTTTTGTTATCTCCAACAGCCTTAGTGGGAGCCAAAGATCTGCAGCACGCATCAGACAGATGTGCATTTCAGCACAGAGCAGATTGCATGTTTTCAGGCTGCTGGTTTCCATCTGATTTAATATTCAGATTCATTGGCATACACTAGCAGCTTAAAAGGAAGGCCTTCCAGAAACTCAACTTTTCAAGTCATCATACAATTGTTCATGTGCAACATAACAGAAAAAGCATACGGGGGCGGCTCTCCAGCGCTCTGTGAGTAATTTCTCTCTCTTTTTACATTTCTGAAACACAAGTGGAAAACATTTTGAAAGATGGGTTTTGAAAAAGGAAACAAACCAAAGGTTTATGTACGTTTTGTTCTATGTGCTAGGAAGGCAGCATATGTTCCAGGAATGGGCTATTCTGAACTTTGTGCAGCTGCGAGCAGAGCTGATCTGCTCAGAGCAAGGAAGAAGTTCCACACATTCAAATTCCTCTAATTACAAAAGCATTACATCAGCACAAAGTTGGATTTAGAATTTAAAGGTTATCCCAAACACAGCCATATGTAAGTCAAAATTTACCATGAACATACATGATGGTATCGATTTTATTCAGGGTGACATTTTTCACTACACTACAGTAATTAGATTACATTTTGGGATACAGCTGTCTCAGGCAATTGAAAATTCTCCCTGAGCGGTCATTTACAGAAGGCACTCCTCCATATTTCCCATGTGGTCCTTCATGCTTGTAATCTGAATAAATAATGCTCCTAAACTTACTTTCAGCCACAAAGTGATTTGAAAATTATCACTCTGATCATGCAAAGACTCTCCTGATTCTAACAAGCTGCCAAGATATTGAAGCCAGAAGTGAAAGAAAGGTCATTAGTGGGGGCAAGGAAATAAAAAGCCGAGGAACAGATTTTCATGCTGGCAAGAGGAGAAAAATCTGACATTCTCACCCCTGCTTTTCTCCGTGCTATAGAATGCTGCCTTGATTCCTTCCAGGAGGTGTTGTCAAAAGACGAAAGCTTGGATAGGATGTAAAGGGAAAGATCTAAAGGTATGAGATGCACCTGCTTTTGGCCAAAAAGTTAATATTTTTCCATAATAAAACACTATCTCTGTATTCACAAGTAGAAAAAGAAGTCTCCTAGATGGGAGATGCTATATAACAAGGTGAAAAGGACACTGGAAGGAGATAGAAGCACTCAGACATGTTCTGCATTCTACAAAGACTTTACAAAACGTTCAGGCAAAGACTTTGTCATGTACACCAAGCCTAAATCGTTTCCCCAGGGTAGCGCAGACAGCGATAGCACAGAGATCTGAAACCTTATTAAAGACCCCAGTACCAGCCCATACCTTACTGTCCCTGTACAGCAATCAGGCTGCCCACAGACTGATTTAGCAACACATTCGTATCTTTATCCTTTCAGAATAAATCAAAACTTTCCGCTGTCAGTAAACTCTGACACTGAACGTTGAATCGCACGTTTCACCTTCCACTAGGCAGAGCCTCCCAAACAGCTCTATAAAGAGCAAAGACAGCAGCTGGTCTCTCCTGCTCTCCACGGTGTACTATAACTACAGACTTTCTCCCTGACAGCGTGCAGCAGCCGCGCCATTATATTACTTTGTGCAGCCAAACACTGTGGATATAAAGAACCCAAGACACAACCTTCGGAAACATATTACAGATAAATAAATTGCCTTTGACATTCCCCATTCCTCTTATGCTTCCAAAGACAGGCTGAATGTTGGAGTGTGATGAATTTTCCCAGAGATGCTCAAGCTAATTTAATAGGAATAATCTGTTTATTGTAATACATATAGCTCCAACCCATCAATTGTAGAGTGGCTGTGTGGCAAGGCTGCTCCCTCGGGTACCCTAACAGCTAAGCCACGGTGTGTGCTTCACACACACTTGTTGACTAATATATTATGTGGCATATCTCAGCAAGAAACCGTATTCCCAGTAGACCTTAGACTTAAAACGAAATGAGTAGGAAGAGAGTCTACGTGTAACCTGTATGAAGCAGGTGTTGAAGCGGAACAGTAACACAGAAGGTCCTTTTTATAGCACAGACAGGACCTAAAGAGAAGATTACAAACCTAGGTAAGGGATAAAGACAGAAAAAAGACAACAAAACATATCGCTACAATCTGTCCTGTGGGTTGAAGACTGCTGGTTAGATTGCATCCCCGGGTGATTACAGGACACTTCTCACAGCCACATTAATAGCAAAAGCCCTGTTGTGTCTCTGGGACCTGAAATTCAGAGGTATGAGTTCCTACCCTCAGATGAGAATCCAACTTCTGTGAAACTGGGGCACCTTGGATGTTGGGTTTTGGCTTGGTGTGGCTGTGAAATTGAGACCTGCAACCAGTTTTTCTTAAAGTCTGGGGAATTTCAAAACATTAAAGTTTAGATCAGGTCCTAACTCTGCAAAAACCAGCAACCTAGCTTTCTGAGTCCAAAATTTGTTTGGAGCTGGCAGTTTTCACGCTGTTGGGCCTGTGTGAACAACCTCCACCCACTGCAGTGCCAGTTAAATGCAGACAGGTCATTTATAAAGATAAAAATTTGTCTGGACATTCTGCTAAGGACACTGTTCAGACTGCTTTAAAAAAGTCCCTCATTTGAGGTCACAGAGCCTGCAAGAGACTCCCCACTGTCACATCCCTAGCCAACAAGCAGGGTTAAAAAACATATACCCCTTCTACCCTAGATTCGGTCTGACTGGGACTTTGGAGTACACCTAAATGCCCCCTTGTCTCGTTTATTTGTTAAGTGGCTAATTCTCACAGATGTTAAACCTCTCTCTTTCTATGCTGGGGAAAGAGAGATGCTCTCTACAGAGGTCCATCGTACCATGAAGAATGTCTACTTACCACCTTTCAGAACACAAACCAAAACACTCGTTAAAAAATAGCACTCAGGATCTCAAAGCCGCCCGGTTTTAGCTAGATAAGGCTGAGCATCTCTGAGTAACACTTGGGCAGTTTTTTTTCTAATTTTCCTCAGCTACTCAGTTTCCTTAACTGGAAGACTTGTGGTTTGAAACCTGGACACATTAGCATCCCAGGCCCAATTTCTGAACCTAATTACAGTGTTAAAAATCTTAAGTTATTCTAGGCTTACATTCTTGCAAATCAGAACTATGCAAAACGCTGAGAGCATTCCAATTTGTAATTGCTGTCATTCTGCAAATTCCACTAATAAAATAGGTATGAGAACGTACTTTCTCCTAGCTACATTGAATGCAAAGTAGATTGAGGGTGGGTTTTTTTGCATTTCTACACAGTACTTTTTCATTGCTTGTTTTCTATAGAGACAGATCTCCTCAAAAGCTTGTTTTATTTATCTTTCCTTTCAGAGCTCTGGGAAAACACAAGACCTCAGGTCAAACACACGAATTTGAAACAACGAAATTTTAAAATCATATTTCAATACTTCTATGCCATCTACTTTCGTGGGGCACCAACTGAAAAAATACAGAATGCAGCATTGTATGGTAGGGACCAAACTTCTGTTCTGTAAAAATGTTTTATAGAAATGCATCCATCTCTTTTTCCCTCTCCAAAGATGCAGGAGGAGGAAGGGCAACAAACGTAAAAATTAAAAATACTGAAGATTCACATGTGAGATTTAATGTTTGGAATAAGACTATATTTAGATCAACACCACTTAGTGGTTGGCTTCTTCCCAAAACCAATGAACTGGGTATCTCATCTCACTGCTTCTCCTCTTTAATGGTACCGTAAAACGACTGACAAGTAGAGCCTGAAGCAGAGAAGGTGGAAGCACAGAAAAGATTCATCTATCAATATGCACTGCTCAAAGCCTCCTACAGGCATCACTCCAAACACTCAGGTGCTAAACAAACAGAAGGAACACTTGGGCTTTGCATTTTGTACTACTAACACTAAACCAGTGAATTCCAAATTAAGGTAGGATGGTTTGCTTCTAGAAGTATCTGCAGATGATACCCACTCCCACGTACAGTCTTCAACTCTCTATATGGGGTCAGCAGCCAAAAGCATTTGAAAAATATTTACTGTGTTATGAATATACAGAACCTGTTTTTCTCTCTGCGGTACGTTACTCCAAGCAGTACTGCAACACTTTGAGCAACACTTGGGTGCATACGTGACCAGCACTTTTCAAAAGGTCACAGTGACCTCTGGGGCTCTTTAATCACACATTTCCCCCCCCCAAATTGGTACTAATTTAAAAAATCAACCACCTAATTGCTGATGTTACTTCTTTAAGTCCCTCAAGTTCAGCTATGGTTTTCTTTTCCATAAAATAAGATAGTACCCCAAAAGCGTTAATTCAAGAAAGCTTTGGAAAATATAAAGTTCTAAACACAAATTCATATATATTTGACATAGAGGTGCAATGGCTTTTCATCATCACAGGACAGCTTTGACATCTAGCAGAAGAGATGCTTATAAACTTAAAAAATACTTACAATTTTTGCTTACGCAGTGGATCCATGAACACATACATAGGTATAAGAAGGGTATTTTTGCATGTGTATGATTCAGGAACAGTGGGCAGAAAACTGTCTGAGACACCAAGAAATTAAGGCTAGGTGCTTTTTTTTCTTTCAAGAATATAAGCATTTAGGAAACCCAGAGAGACAGATCAGTGCAATTTTCACAGCTGAGGCTTTTAAGTTCTTCTAAAATCTCAGTCTAGTTGTCTTGTTGATATCACACAGAAACCCTGTAGGGGAGCTCTGCTTTCCTTTCAGAAATCAAATGCCAATTTAATGCCTAAATCATAAAACCAACCCTTCTTTTAGCACTGTGCATAGTCAGACTTACAGCGTTTTCATCTTTATTACATGTAAGATCCAGAGGATGGAAGAATGCACCGACAACTGTCCTCTGGAGTTCACGCAGCTCATGAAACTTGAGGATCAAAAGGTAGCAAACAGACAAAATAACACGAATGGATACAGCTAAAAACCACCCAAAAGGAGAGATCAAAAAAGGAACAGATTTAACCTATCCAAACAAAGTCAGCAACATTTTAAGCGTAATTTTTGCCCTGAAAGAACAGGATGGATTAAAAAAAAAGGCTGTATTATGATTATTGATTTTACTAAGGTATGTTGACTTCGGTGATCGTCATCCATGCGCACTGTGGTAGTACTGCACAGTCTGCCGTGAACTGGCAAACGGATCGCACCTCACCCTGAGCAGGGAGCACCGGGCTCTACCGGGTCCACACTGTAAATGCCAACATCCTCCTCCGCAGCTGGCAAAGGCTGATGAAAATTCAAGGCGATGTCTAAAGAAAAACCGACTGCTCCCAAAGGCTGGCAGGCTAAGTGAAACAAAGAGAAGCCAAGATCAGAAAGGAAAAGTTTACACTTTTCTACAGGGCCAAGTGTATTGAAGGTGCTGGGAGGAGAAGCACCGAACTGAAGCGTGGGACTGCACAGAGATGCTTAAACAACTCAGCTAAAGAGTGCTGAGCTGTACGGGCACACTGAGAACCATGGAGTTTAATTTCCTGTTAAATGATACTGTTTTATAAACAAGATTCTGTACAGTTCATCTTTTTTTGTTAGTGGATAATAAACTGGAATGGATAGTTAAAAGAGAATTAGCAAGAGTGCTTTTACAGTTAATTGGCAAGACTTATTTTCCTCTGCACAATGCCAGGTGCTATCTGAAGTGCTCATCTTCTGCGGCTCTTCAATCAGATGCTGTGCAGAGAGGAGCAGATGATCCACAGCCAGCTCAACAGCAAGGGCTAGAAGGCAGAGGAAGGAATACATCCACAAAGGTATTTACGCTGGACCAAAACCAGACACACATAAAGGGCTCTTCACTGCCTCTAAAAGAGTCACCATAATCAGTCTGATTTTGGTTTTGTCAATGAAAATTTCAAATAAACCCACTAGAAAAATGCATGAGCATCAGCAAAATACAAACGGTGAACTGAAAATTAATAAAAGTTCCGCTGCTGGGCAAATTTTCTAGCTGGAAGTATGGAGTCCATGCTGTCAAATGCTTACGAGTGATTGATTTTCACACTTCAGGAGATTACAGAATGTTTTTTTCATAATATTCTTCACCGCCTTGAACCTTGTGAAATTATTTATAACCATGAAAAGGGTATACATCATTTTTATTCTGATCTGATATTATACTGCAATGGCGTTTCACTAATCAGTGTAACTGTACAAAGCTTAGGGCCCCTCAACTTTTCTTTCCATCAATTATTTAAAAAGTTACTTCCATTTTTCTTTCCCATTGACCACTAATTAACATTAACCTACTGCTTTTATACAATTTTCTTCGGCAGAGAAGCAGGTAGCAAATTCTTAGCAGGGCTGAAATTGCATCAGTAAGCATGGTTTAAGTTTATGCCAGCACTGCAAAAAGAGAACTGGCTATATCAGGTAACAAATACTCTCTATATAATATAAATATTTTTATGGATGTAACGATGGAACAGCTGATTAAAGACCAGGTACCATCTGCAAACTTTAAAGCACTGAAGTCTGATTACCTCGTACATAGCAAATTCTCAGATATACAAACTACAATATTTCCGAAAGGCATGTTTAAAACGTCCAAGTTAAAGGTTTAGATTTCCACCTTTCTGTCTTATTCAACACCTCGCCACTGACCTTAATAAATCAGGCACCACAGAGGAATCTGGAGAACTGGCACACAGGGGCCTCAACCAAGTTTCCACCATTTCCATCATCCCAAAGCATCTCCCTCCCCTCCACAGCTGCCCTTCCTCCCATCGGCGCAGCAGCCAGCCGCCTGTCACAGCGTTCTGCAGCTCTGCCAGCCCAATGCAGAGCAGAGAGGCTTCTACAGCACGTCAAGCAACAGAACAGTTCCTTAATTATCCTGCCAGTTTTAGCAGATATTTGACACAATCATAATATAAATTACTTCTACAGGGAGCACGAACATTCCATTTCAAATACCACAATGTACAAACATCAGCAGTTCCCAATTATTAAGTACAAATGTAGGAGGCTACTTAACTGCAATTAGCAGCAACCATATTAGGTTTTTTTTAGTTTGTGTTTATTTTTAAGATATCACAGCTTAATTTATGTCTAATATGTGAAATCTGTTTCTGAATGAAGTTTAGAGAGCTAGGAAATCCCAAAGTAAATCATCCAGATTAGTCACAAAGCTTGTAAGGAAATTATATGTCTTCAATATGCACCCAATTCCAAGAGAAAGAAGTCTTCTGTTCTACATCAAAGGCACATTTGTTTTATTAGAGGTAATTGTGTGTATTTGTTCTAACTACTAACAAGTTGGTGAAAGTGGGGGTGAAAAAAAATCTTGAAAGAGCTCTTTTTTCCCCATTTTTTGTAAGTGATGATTTAGAGTATAATACTGCTTGATTAGATTTAGTTAACTCCAAAATAAAACAAATCTCCACATAAAAAAGGCAAAGTACATATTCTTTTTTTTCCTGCTCCGAATACTGAATTTCGAAGTTTGTAGAAATTAAATTTGGCAAATTTTTGAGTACATCTTGTGTACACACGCTATTAACTTCTTAGAAAACATTTATTGGGATGCTACCAAACAAGATCACTTTGCCCATGAAACTGGTGTCCAGGCCTTTCTACCACCAACTCCAGCACCGGGCGGGTGCTTTTTCTGGTACGCACTGGGAAACTGAGGAGCTAACTCAGGCTTCGTATCTCAAATGGCTTCTTTCTTCCCTCCATAAATCAGCGTCCAGAACTCTTTTGTTCCCTCCTCATTAATTTTGTTGCTAATTGCTTTTGACAATCATTGCTCTTTATTGTTTTAACCTTTACATATACATAGACCCTTTTTATATGGGGTTCTACTATACCTCTGCAGGTACAATCCTGTCTCCCACTCCCTTTCAGCCAGTTAAGACTGCAGGAGGTGGCTTAAACCAGCGAAGGTTTCTAGAGCCGAAACACCGCACGAGCAGAGACACCACAGCTCAGCTACACGCTCTCCCCAGGAGAGAGGTTGAATTTTTTTTTTACGGAGGTGCAGCAACATTTGGTGCAAGAAGGGCCACCCAACAAGCTTCACTTCCCTCTCTCACCTCCTTTTATTCCAGATTTTTATTTCTCAGAGTTCCTTGCACACAGCCAATTGCAGTAAATAGCTCTCGGCAGATCCATGCTGGTAAAGCAGAACAATCGTATCAAGCTGATTTCAAATCAAAGGAGAAAAACATTTATTAAATATCTGATTTTTAACACAGCCTAGTAGACAAATGGCGTGCTCATTTGGTGCTCTATGTAGGCCAGAATGCATATGAGACATGTGGCCAAAGCCTCTTCTACACGAGCCTATGTGCCCTCTATAGTGGACAGAACTGCACTGCCTGCAGTGTGTGGAGGACTCAGCCCACACGTCTGGGCTTTGGTTTTACTGCACATGCACGGACATTGCTTAGCAGAGGAAATTCTTCGTTCTGCAGCAAGGCTTAAACTGTAAAAAACCCTAAACCTCTGCAATTTACAAAATAGTAACAAAGCACATCTCTATTTCCAGTTAAGATTTTTGTGCAATTCAAAAAGCATTTTGATGTTAGAGTGGCAGAAAGCAGGCAGGTGAACTTAGACAAACCCACGATGGACACACTGAGACGGCTCTGCTAGCACCATACCAGCACAGCTTCTCAGTGGTGGGTGGGAAGAGGTAGATAATCCATCATTAAGTCTTTCTGAAAAAGCATAATCAGGAGTTACCATCAGGATCAATTCAGAAATTACTGAGTGCAATTCTAGCGCACATTTTACAAGCAAGATTAAACCACACTAGTTTGTGCTGGCCTTAAAAATCCAGGTCTATGAAACTAATCCTGCTAAGTCCCTTGGTTTGCTGCTGGGGCTGAGGATAACTCTGTGCTTTAATGTTTATGGGATTAAGACCCAAGACTATGGAGATATATCTCACCTCTAATTAAAACAGACCTAAAATGTGTCTAAAACCTTCAGTGACAGCAATGGTTTAGACTGTCACTGACTTGAATTTGGCTCCCATTCCCAAAATCTTGCAACAATTTTAGAGCTGGGTACTTAATGGGAATTATTTCTCCCTCAAGAGCAATGTGTTCGTGACTCTCCGAGCTTCTGATTTACATTCAGACTGCAAGTAAAAAAATTTTCTTTGCAACAGTCATCTCCCAGTTCTTCACCATTTGAATATTTCTACCCTAATTAATGTCACTTAATGTAAAATATTATTCTGTATTCCGCAGAGTGGCTGTAAATTATTTACTTGTAAAACATGTTGACTTTTCCTGAGTTGTTTGTACAGTAAGCACTGCGCCATCTAAACTGTAGGGGGAGAGAGAAATCAATCATGTGTAATAATACCCAATAGGAGGTTTACCACATGTTATATCAATTTTTATGTCTGACACAAATAGCTGCAGCCATTACTTTGGATTTTTATTTTCTGAAGGGAATTAGAAATTCACTGTTACCTTCTGCTTCTCTCCTGCTGCCTTGGAAATAACACAATTTAAAGGTGTTTGGAGCCTTTTTTATCCACTAATTAAGGCGGCACATTAATAAAACACCATTTTAGAATATTCATTAAGCACACAGTCTATCTGAAGTGAAAAGCTATTTTGTATGTAACTTAATGAACCCAGCATAAAACAATGATACAACATCAAGTTAATGAAATGCTTTTAAAAAAATCACATTTCAACTTAGTGCTCATTCCATATCCTACATATTCTGTATTACTTTTCGCATGCATTAAAGTTTTAGATATTAATTTTTTTCAGTGAACTAATTACTTCTCTTGTTGGTACTACTAAGTTTTGCTGTTGAAAGGTGTCTATATTAGCTCACCAAAAGACACCCTTCATTTGAAGACCTGTAAATAAAAAGCACAGGTTTCTCGCCTTGCCAAGCGCTTCTGCTTTTTTCCTTTGGGTTTGTTTTTCCCATGCTCCCCAGATTTTTCTGCACCTACAGTAAAAATTCTTATCCACGTAGGATAAGCCTAAACCCGTCACAATAATAGTACGGATTTAAGGATTTCCCACAGCAGCAAGATGCTACGTGACAGCTGATCTGTGCCGAGTGATGGATCTGAGGCTGTTCCTCTCACGGGTACTAAGGCTGTCACTTGCCTTGGGCAGCGCTGGCCATTTGAATACCTAAAAGATCACCTAAAGCTCTAGTACCAGGACCGTGCTTGACAGGTCTGCTCCTCGGGCACAGGGAGACTCTCTTGCAGAAGGATGAAGTTCATCTCTCCTGAAGTCAGGGCACCAGGGAACAGGTCAGAGGCTCAGAATGGACAAGGAGGAGTAAAGCGAACTGGCATGAGCCTCACCACACGGTGTCAAGCCATCCTCTGAAACACCAGCACACAGCAGTGTGTATGTATAGAGAAAATTTTGCCAACGTGCTATTTATGAGAGAAAAGAGAACAGAAAAACTGGAATAGGAAAAAGAATAGGAAAATCAGAACAGGAAAAAACAGTAAAAATAATAAATCTGAATAGAGAAGCTAGAGTCTTCTCTCCTCCTAATTTAGGTTTGCCAAAGGAGTGAAAGGCTTTTAAACTGCCCTTGCAACACCATCACCCTCTGCCAGCCGCCAGCACAAGCCAGAGCCATGGCAGGAGTGCTCAGGGCAGCACTCCACCGCCCACCCAGAACTCCTGTTTTCCCCAAACGTGCCCTGTTCAAGCCACAAAATGGGGCAGAGTAAAGTAACTCCATTAAATCTCTACCACTGTTCGGCAGAAAGCATCCTCTGAAGGCTGGTTCCATTTGTAATGTCATGCCTTCTATGTACCAGAAGCGCACTGATAAATGCAATTGAGAACCAAGGTTGAAAGCGCTAACGCATAGATCCATGGTTAAGATGTAAACTTCTGCAGCAATATTTCGCCTTAATTCCAAGCCAGAACCAGAATTCACAGTGATCAGCACACACCAAGCACCCTGCCTGCAAAGCAGCGAGCAACTTCTGCCTCTCACCAGAAAACCTGCTCTGTCCCCTGTCATTTTGCCGTACATCACACGTTTCAGCACGCTCTCAAGAGCGGCAAACAAACCACGACCCGTTCCACGTTACTATTTTTGCAGCAAAATAACATGCAAGCAAAGAATTATGATGTGCGTTAAGTTTATGACATTTAGCACACAGAGAAGCTGTTAGATATTCAGTCAACTCCACGGCTGGGTGTCAAAATGTTTGTTACAAAACTTCAACACAAAACAGATGTACAAAACTGCAACTGAAGATGAATCGCCAATACTTTCTGTGTTTTGATCAATACTTCTGCTTTGGTGAAACATGACAGCAACAAAGACGAGTGTTGAAACTGTAATTGAAGCACCAGAACTCCAACAGGAGCTTTCCATTTACTTGGAATATTTTAGAAGGGTCCTCAAATTCATACTATAGGTAAACCTATTTTCTCTGTGATAAGTGACATAAATTTAAAAGAGCTTTTTATCTCCATCGATGCTTAAGGCATCATTTGATCCAAATTTCCCTGACACTTTCCCCTTTTCCAGCAAGGTTTTAGAGGAGTTAAGTGACTGCAATATAACTAGCATCGAACGAAGAATGTGTCTGATAAACAGTAGTTCAGACTCTGTTCTCAAAAATTAATGAACAATGTCCCTATAAATATACAATCCATTCAGAATGACACTGGGTGGTTATTTTCCTGCTGTTGCAGTGTGCATTCTTACACAAATTTACATAACATGATAAACGATTTAGAAATCAATTTCAGCTACAGAAAGTCCAGTTTACCCATCACTTATAAAAAACCATTACAGATACTTAAGTTTCCTATTATAGCCAATTTAATTTATCACAAAAAGAGCAACATCATAAGATTCCGATCTCTCATAGGTACCAAGAGATAATGGAACGCTAGAGGGTATTATGACCATGAAACATGAAGAAGGGAAAGAAGTGATTTCCATTTATAGTGGAAAGTAAATATTTGAGATAATAAACTGGCCGATGTAACCAGGATTAGAATTAGAAATGGAATAGGAGAAGTAGAGGGATTCCATTTGTAAAGGCCTGTTGGTTATTTATGCACATGCTGTAACTACAAGTTATAAAAGGAAGAAAAACAATCTTGTGATAAAAGCTGCTTATTGGAACTAAATCTGAATTCAGATTCTGACTGCTCCTATATGAGACTGCGTAAGTTCTTCCAACTGCCTGTGCTAAAACTCCCCAGCCGTAAAATGGGAACAGTATTTCTTGCTTTGGCCAACTTTCATTTCTCTAGCCTATTTAAATCTGACACCCTGCACCAAAAAGACTGCTGCTTTCCACGAAGACGAAATAATGACATCCCAGTCTTCGGAGAAGAATTTTGCATACTTTATTTGCGTTTCCTATGAAATGCTCATTAGTTTCTTCTACCAATTATCACATGATAGTTTACCTCAGTTTACTCTCAGTCTCTCTTTTGAGCTCTTTTAAAAATTCTTGAATAATTCTACTAGACAAAAGGACATGGCATTCCTAAACTGGTGTGTGGTGAAAGTAGCACCATGGCAAATTGTCCTCCCTTTCAGTGGGATGAGACTTCAACATGCAGAAGAGGTGAGGTGAGCTAGATGGGTCAGACACAGTGCAAACCCGCCGCAGGTTTGCTTCTCCACTGATATTCTATGCAAAGTTGCTCAAGCCCTAGATTTTCTTTTGCTTTCCTCCTGTATCAGTTACCTCGCTACGCTGGTGATTTGTTCTTAAATAGATACCTTGACTCAGCTTAGAAGAAAGAATGAGTTCGTCGATGTTATCCAACACTGGGCAATTGACAAGTTACAAAAAAAAGTTATTTTAATCAAACCACAAAACCAGATTGCAGCCAACAGCTGTAGCGATGAAGGGAAGCTGAGAACCATTGGACAATTTACCAAGCATCAGTGAGCAGGCTGCGACTCAGTACTGCACTCCAGCAGCTTGGTTTTTTCTGATCTTAAAGAACTCAGTGCTTCATTGCTGATCACCCAAAAATGGCAATTTGCTTTTCTTTAAGAATTGCACACTGAAAGTGAAATGGGGCAAGAAGTCGAAGACAATATCTAAATGACTGTTTTGGAGTAACTAAGGAAACATCCTGTAAGTCTATTCTTCCTGATGGGTTTTCACTTCAATACAAAGCCCTGCTTATCATAGTTAATGCTTAGCCATCCTGATCAGCACTGGGCTGAAACATAATAAAACATTTATCTTTCGATCTTTATGAGTTAATTCTGCTACTGTCTAGACTTCAAAAAAAATTTCTGTTCTTAACTTCAGGCTTTCAAGTAGTCTTCTTGCAATAAAATGGGACTGTTCACCCTCTTTAAAGATTTTACATGATTGGAATATTTGGGTTACGTCATATTTTGATACTATTGCCTTTCTTGATTGTCATTTGGACACATACGCCTTTTCAGTTTGTGGCTGCATTGTGCCAGGAGCTGTACAAATACAAAACAGATCAAAAAGATAAATGAAAAAGCAAAGTGTTTCTAATTTTTTTTCGGTGTCATGCAGTTAAAAACTTGTGTTAGTATTTCAAGCCCACTTCTACATCTCAGCTATAAAAGCATCCTTCCAATATGCCATTCATGGTAACAGCATTGTAGTTGCTCCAGTTCACACGCCAAGGAGAGGACGATGTCATTTCAGTGGGTTCCGAACACAGTCCCCTTCAATACTGCAACCCTAAAACAAGACCCACGGCCAAACGTACGCCACGAAACGTGGCACCAGCAGCTGGACAACAGAGCTGCCCCTGCTTTGCACAAGCCAGACCCTAGCACCAACAGAAACAGATTGTCTTTAAACATCCTACAGGCTTATATTTAAATATTCCAGGTTTAATATCCATTGCCCAAGGGATGCAAGGGCTTTCCTGAATGGAAAGTATGTAACAATGAATCTGAATCATGACTTCATGCAGGTTGTGGTCTGCAAAGTGCTGGAATATTGATGTTGGTTTCCTCCTCTAATACCATATATTAATCCAGATAAGCTGATGTTAGCATCTTCTTGGGAAGCAACCCACAAATAATCAATATATATAAAAAAAAATTAATTCTTTATTTATGCAGTACAGCTTAACATAGGAGATTAATTTTACTTCTCCACCTGCCATTTGAGTTAACATGACTCCATAATAATGCTGATGCCATTATCTGAAATGCTAGTACTTTAGCCCTTTTTTCTATATTATGGAAAATAATTCAGTCAATATGTTTGCTTACAGATGGCAATTTTCCAGAGTAGGCAGAGAAAGGCCAAATGTCATACTGCAATTGTTTACATATTGTAAAATATCCATTTATTTTGTTGGTTCTTTGTGGTCCAGCGAATTTTATCACTGGACTTCATATGGCCAGGCTGTAGGCAAAAATTAAGGATCTGACCAGCTGCAATTTTTCTCTCACAAGTGTCCTTAAAATACTCTGATGGGTGTTTTGAATTTTATTTTAAGAATTTTTCTTTTTTTTTTAATAGGGAGCTAATAAAATTGAGCTATGTTCAAAGTAGCCTCAGCAAAGATTTGAGTGACAGCGCTTAGAAGATGGCCCTTCCCACAGGGGCCCATGCTGTCTTTAAGTAAGCAAGCTCCATTTTTTTCCCGGGCAACCACATTGACCTTTTGCCCATCCATTAACTCCACAGCAGAAGAGGCTGTGGAACGTTAGACGTGATATTTTGCTGTTAGTTCGACACCTCGTAGAACAAATAGCCCAAAGTCTGCCAAGCTCTCCTCGTGGGCTTAATCCAAATCTCTTTTACAATCCAAGAGAGATGCAATTTTACATGTTGAATAGTGTCTAGCAGAAGGGTAGCTGGAGGACCTGACCATTAAAATCATGATCTATCTGTGGACATTCCACAAGCAGACAGTACAGAATTATTTCTTCTTCATTAATAAGCAGCTTGGGAGTTTACTCAGCTGGAAGACCTCCTGAGAAGCATCTTAAAATATTCATATATTCTATCAATGCCATTTGAAACAATCTTCTTTCCAGATTCTTATTTACTTATTTGTTTTAAAGTGAACACAGTCATCATGTCCTGAATCTTGGCTTTCCAAATTAGCAAGTGTTCTCCTCCCAGTACAAATAAACACAATCAAGCAGCTGCCCATGTGGAAGGCCCCCAACTTCTGGTCTGCAGAAGTCTCAGTAGTCATCACGCCAGTATTTTTAAAACACAAACGTGGAAGTCAGAAATGACATCAAAATAAGGCACTGAAGCGCAAACTTTCCAGTAGCAACTCGAGGCCCTTAAAACTTACTTTCCACAGTCTATTCAGGGATAAAACTTCAGACGTTCAGACATCTGGAGGGGAATGCTGCCAGAGTGAATCTTCACAAAATTTCGCTTAGTAGCTGCAACCAGCAGCTCCATTTCTGACTTCCAACCGAGATTATATCAGACATTGATTTTAACTCTCACAAGAAAGTACATGTTGAGATGCCTGCAACAAAAGCAACTGATTGTACCTTTCAAAAAAATACCACTTGAAAGGGAAAGAGAAAAGAGCTTGACTTCTCAGAGATGAAAGTTGTATCTATCATGCTATTAACTTAAAAGATGGAAAAATCACCTTATTGCAAAGTTGCCAACTTTAATCTTTCTGAATCGGTTTGAAATACATCTTTACAGTGAAATGAAATATGTGGGTTTGTGTATAGTAATTTCTAGAATAGGGAGGGGGGTCCTCCTTTCTCGGCCTTTATTTTTCCAGTTGAACTCATTTCTGGCAATTTACCGCTGTCTCATGATTGCTGAATAAAGGGCACACCATAACATTTGCTGAGCAACCACAGTTCCTAAGAATTAAGTGCTAAAGTTTTCTAAATCGTGTATGCTTTTATCAGTCAACAGTAGCCTGAATACGTTGGACTGAAATGACTGCAGCAAGTGCCGGTACACAGCAAACTTCTTTAAACATCCAGACTGCACTCAGGATGAGCTCCTGCCTAAGAGCAAGCTTTTCAGTAAATTTTATCATTTTCTATCACCCAGGACCAGAAGCAGCTGCAGAAGGGGCTGGGAAGATGTTATTTTACCATATGAGCCAAGGATCAGTGAGGAAGAGAGAAAGAAAAGCAAGAGCAATGGTGAGGAGGGCAAAGATGGAAAACCAGCCTGGCGTCACACAGATGAAATGCAAAGCCAAGGCATCTCTCTTCTGCCCGCTGTGTCCCACTACCAAAGTGCAAACGTGCCTAAAGAGTTAAGAGCAAGCATTTACCCCAGCCGGCCAAGTTGCCTTGACTTTTCCATTACTGAAATTATTTTCCTTTGCAATGTTGTATCTCTCCCTCAAGATTCAATTCTTCATGTCTCAGGAGATTCACTCAACCCTACTAAATGTATTGTTGCATCGACTGTAGTGATGATTATATATTTGTGATCAGCTGCAATTTTGTACGGTATGCTTCAGCTTGCTAGTCTGTCAGTTAAAATGCTTTCAGAGAGGGCCCTCTCCTTGCTGAAAACAGAGCACTTTCCTTTTTCTCTCCACTTCCAAAAAAAAAAAATCCATATCTACTGTCACACAAAAGAAATCTCCTTTCATAGCACACGTTCATCTCTCACAAACATAGGTTAGTGCTGGAACTATTTATAGGAATGATATATAACACATTTAGATATTTTAATTAAAGGTACAAAAAATGGCCGCATATAGTTTCATGATCACGTGGCTTGCAATGTTGTCTATTTTCTCTGTATGGATTTTTTAAAAAAAAGCACAGATTAACACTAAAAAAAGTCTCAAACACTGAGTAGTGGCTGAAAAGTAATTTTGCCTCAAGCCTGTATCTTAT
>Ga0181612_145827_pt1 | contig 19726 bp, 13 predicted proteins | sample HoacroProtozoa21_FD_119630 | JGI IMG/M metagenome (GOLD analysis project Ga0181612, IMG submission 119630) | Hoatzin crop microbial communities from Cojedes, Venezuel. Combined Assembly of Gp0051906, Gp0051904, Gp0051908 | reverse complement strand
GATGTCCCTGCTCACTGCAGGGGGGTTGGGCTAGATGACCTCTAAATGTCCCTTCCAACCCAAAGCATTCTATAATTCTATGATTCATTCTACGATTCTATGAATCTTCCTCTCCCCAAAAGCAACTCCTCACTTCATTACAAAGGACCTCACTGGAGGCAGAGACTCAGGCATGCTAAGATTTCCAGGGAACCCACTGTGCAATTTCCCTAACAATAATCAGTCTCTTGTGTCAGTGATATGGGGAAAAAACAGAAAAATCTTGGTGGAATACATGAAATGTATGCATCATGTTTTGAATTTATTGCACAGTACTCCATAGGCCATACACAAGTTCCTGCTGGGAGATGTCTGACCACACTTGCGGTGATACAACTGCTAGCGCACGTCCCACGCTCTGCAGAAGAGGGGGTGTTGGGGGTTAACACCAACTCCTCCCCAACATCTTGAATTGTCCTTGAAGCACACAACTGTTCTTGGCTTCAAAAGCATCCTTTCTGATTTTCCAAGGCCAGTGCCAGGTCCCGTTCCCACTGTTTGAGCAGCTGCATTGCATGTCATTCTCACATGTGAAAAGGCAAAATCAAGCAGTCAGATGTCACATCTTGGCACTACAAAAACATTTATCATTATCAGAAAATGCAAATATGGAGGGCCTGAAAGGAGAGGCCAGCCTGAAGCCTTTTTCTGAAAATCAAGAATATTCATTTGAAGACCCCTCCCCCACAGAAAATTGCACTGTACTCAGTGTATTGACCTTGGATGGATAGATGAATCTCTTAGTGCTCTCATAAGCTTCATTTACATTTCAGTAGGCATTAAACAATTAAGTCATTTTGGTATCCAATTCTGCACATTATTTATGTGTGCCTCTCAGTGCCCTTCCACAGCAAAGTTCTGGGACTTTAAGAAAGCAAACAAAGTGCACAAGAAAAGAGAAAAATACACACCTTTTTTAAAAAAATCCCTCTTAGGTACAATGAATATTTTTTGTTCAGCCTGAGCATAGCAGACTTTTTGAATGCTCTGGAAAAGAGGCAGAGGGAATGATCTTAAAATATTTTTTCAGACTTGATGAAGGAAATGATTGCAATAAAGTAAGAATTTTGTAGGTGCTATTCTATAATCCTACACTGGTAACTTCCACTCACAAAAAAGCTTATTGGCTAGCATGTCATGCAATTGCAGTGAACCAAGTGATCAGGTTCCACAAAGATGCATGTGATTTAGAACTAGCCTAGGCAGAGCGACATGCATGTGATGTGCGTTAATGTGCACCCAGAGGATAGAAGCATGGCCAGAAGAACGGAAGATATATTCTGCCTGGGGATTTGATACAGAACCTGTCATATACATAGTCTCAAACACAAAAATATTTTGATACTCTCTCAATTCAGATGATACAAAGTGCTGCTTTCCCTTGACGTTCAGGGGTCAGTTCAGGCACAGTCATAAAAGAAATAGTCCCCGGAATGCATTGCTTGTATCAGCAATCCTCCTTGGCACTAGGAAAGCGGCCTCGGAGATGATGTGTTGCCTGACTTTTATCCAATAATTCTATTGAATTTGTTGTCTGACCTTTTCTTTCCTTTGGATGGCATCATCCATGGAGTAGTATATCATCATCATCTTCCTCACTCAAGTGATGCATTTCACTAATAGATCATTAGAAAGAAAGCTCACTCTGAAGATATACGAGTACAATATATCATGACAGAAAAGGGCGTGCTCTTGATGTACTACTCAAAAGATGGCAGAGTCCAAAGAGGAGGAGAACCAAGAGGAATGTATTTACTTGAGAAGGGATGACTACAGAAGAACGAAAAGCCTTTAATACTTCCTCACTCTGCATTATTGAAATCCGTCACAGTGGATGCTTACACTTCTTGCTTCTCTCAGTATGAAAGAACTGACATATTTATTTCTTCTTTCCAATCTTTTTCACATTCTGGTTCTTGTGCACAAACACATGGGGACCTGTGGCTGTTCAGCATCTCAGAGCTGGCTTTCAGGCTCAGCCTTGTCGTGCATCAGGAAGAAGGGAACTGCTGGTGCAGGGAGCAATGCACAAATCCTTAGTGGGGGGCACAAGAAAATCTACTGGGTTGACAAAGGTGTCTACAATCAGTTGTCCTCCAGGAGAGCTACACATGCATGCCTGCTTTGCAATTCATGTTGTGACCACATAGGTTCCTGTCCATGAACTACTCCCAAAGTCCCCGTTCTCTCTGAGGTACCAGGTGAGCATCTCCCGGCTCTTGGTCACCTAAAGATTTTGGCACATCGGTGGGAGGGTCAGAAGAGTTGAGATCCCTTCCCAGTGTTGAGTCATTTATCTTTGCTTGTAGACATTGCTTTTTTTCTCATCTTGATCTCTCTCACTACATCTCCAAAACCCACCTTCAACTTGACGAACATCTATATTTTGGGCACAATTTCCCAAAAATATTTTTTAAATGTTGCTACTTTGCTCATTGCCAAGCAACCATTTGCATTTGGGAAGATATGACTTAGTGTAGGAAAGTATCCAAAAGACTTATCTGCAAATTTGCCCTGCAAAACTGCTCCCTCGCATGTTGAACCCATGTGCCTCTTTCAGCATAACACATTGGTTTGAAAGCAAAAGGACTTTGGTGCCTGACCTAAAAGCCTTTACACTGGATGTCACAGTCTTCCCCACTGTCATTAGCTCTTTGCCTGCCCAATTACCTCTACACTGGAGAGGGACACCTGCAGTGCTGTGTGGGGATGGTGCTTAGACAGCACTGTTCCTCCCGCTCCTCTGCTGTTATCAGTAATTTTGTTCCATATTGTCAACAAGCGTATCAGAAAAGTAAAACACAATTAACCATGGTGCCAAATAGTAGCTTAATGCTTAATTGCACAGCCCACAATGAGGTCACAATTACTGGGCAATCAGATACGCTTCCACAGATGTATTATACAATCCATGAGCTTAATTCCTCCGGAGGTAGCCAGAAAATTACTGTTCATTAAAAAAGTGGTCCCATTACCAGCAAACATATTTAAATCAGAATTTTCTCTATTCTGGAATTCCATTGCCTCTTCAAAGGACAAACGTTATTTTAAGAAATACTTTAACTGGAAACTACTGTCCCAAATAAATCCAATGACAGATGTTTAGTTTGTGGTGGGGTTTTCCTCATTAATAGAAATGACGAGGAAATATTTTTCTGAAAGCCATCAGTTTACGTCTCACAAGGTGGAAAGTCAAGCTGTACAGATTTACACTGTCGTTCCACTCATGAACACAACCAAATTCTGCAGCTTTGCTCTGTAACATGTTCTCAGAAACCAAGGGAGTGACATAAGTAAGGGACCAGGATCAAGCACAAAGGGTCAAATGTATTTTTCTTTATCTCCAAACCTTTTTTAAAATGATTTACTGCCTCACTGTATGGGACATGAAAGGATAATGCTGTTTTCAACACTCAAACAAATGACCTACTGGAACTGACACTTTTTACATACATTTATGCATCTTGATGACAGCCGTCTCCCTTACCCTGACAAAACTCCCGTGGAAACAGATGGGATTTTTACCTGAAAGTGACTGCAGGATTTGTCCCTCTTTTATGACTGTTAAAATATACCAAGTCTCTCTGAAAATCCAGAATTACTTTGCAGAATTAGAGAAGACATAAAAGTATTTCACTAATTTTAAGAACTACTAAATCATAGAAATCATTTCCGCATACTTCTTTAGAGTTATCCTTAGTGTTTTCTCATATGTCTCTCAGACTGATACAACAGAAAAATGCATTGAAGAATAAGTGTCACATCTGATGTATATTTTTATTAACAGCACTATAAAAATTCAATTATGTAGCAAAGGGCGACAAAAATCTTCCTTTAAATTATGCAGTAAACAAAGCACTCAAAGAAAAGAATATTTGCTCATGTCGTATGTTAAAAATATCTGCTCCATGGGCTGAAGTATTTAAACGAAATTCCCTCTTTGTGCTTGGAATCAGATTCCTGCTTTCCTCTCACCCTGCTCCCATTTCTCCAAACACTTTCCTGGGGGAGATTTAGTTCGCTGACAATCTGTGCCTTCCAGACACGGTACTTCCTCTGTCCACTCCGCAAATTTCCATATCTGACATTTACTGTGGTGAGAGATCACAGTTGTACAGATGGATTAATAACAAAATCAAGATGCAATAGCTCCCACAAACTGTTTCTCCACTGATAAATTTAGAAGTAACTATCAGCCACGGGATAGTCTGCTAATTATGAGCAATATCATTACTTCATGAGATACCAAAGTGTACCTCTGGACTGTATTTAAGCATTTCTGCCTCTGTCGTAAAGAGATGTAAAACCATTTTACCTTGCACAACAGGAGACGATCTAGCATAAAATGACCATTTTTTATGCTTATCATGCAAAACTAGATTGCTGCTATCTTCATTTGGATGCACAGCAGGGCAGTAAGCAGTCCCCTTCCCCATCTTGTCAAACCAGGACTCCACCACAGAGAAAAGCAGGGTGCTTATCTGAATTCCTCTATGTCTCTGTAAGCACATAAATGCAAAGGGAAAGGTGGAGATAAACCTAGATTCTGCATTCGAGGGGGAGGAGGAAATCTGCAATTCTGTCAGTACATAAGCAGATTTTTGATTTTATTTTTTCCGTCCTCACAGCAAAAGGAGCGGCAAGAGGACCTGGGAGCTGGAGCCTGCAGTCTCTGCTGGCCCCATCCTGGGGCCAGCCAGTAGCAGCCTACCTGTCCTTCCAAAGAAGCAGAAAACTATTTGGGAAACTCAGGTCTTGATTGATGACCATAGCGATTTTAGCCATGGGTGTGAAATGTCAGCTTTTCACTTCATGTATCTCTATCCAACAAATAAAAGAAACCGGTTTCTGCAGATTGCGCCACAGCCCTTGGGTTTTGAGGGAGGGGTGTTATTGCTCCAGCAGCCCTGATAGCAGTGACAGGAGCATCAGTCTTCAACCTGCAGCTGATTTCATCCCACTTGCTCTCTTCGGCAGTGACATTGCCACGCGTGCCCTGGTACCTCACACTGCTCCCTCCCGTAACAGCCTGCACCCAGGCAATGCCTCGGCACACAATGTGTACACTGCTGAAAATCACTTAAAATTAAAACTGGAGTTTTGTTTCTCTAAAAGTCTTGTCTGTGTGCTCCAAACCAAAACCCCGAAGGGAGCAACGCAGTATTGACCCGTAAGCTAGCAGCAGAAGCCAGTTTCATAAAGCCACTTCCCATCAACCCCCAGCTTTGTACGCCTAGATTTAGGGATGACCCAGACCGCCAGCAGTTTCCCACTGCTCCGTTCCCGCATTTCACTCTGCCTAACTTCAGATAGATCATATGCAATTTTCTCCTCCCTGTACCTATTCACAACTGCTCTTCCCTGGGGTGACTACGTGCTGGAGGCAGAGATGTTCGCCCATATCTGCGTTTCATCTGTGAGCCCTGAGCATGCCACATGAAAATAATTAATGTACATAACAAGGAAAGGGAGGGAAGAATAAATTTTATGCAAATTTAGTCAAGGAGCTCTACAGAACTAATTAAATTGGATAAGAAAGCTGACAGTACAACAGCCACAGAGACTTTTCCCCCTTCTGCTCACTAGAAAAATTCTGATTAGTTGGGCTTAACATAGTCTGGTGCACAGTAGCTAGCTATAGATTTGGGTTTTGGACTTATATGTCACACAGACTGCAGACAAACTTCATGCACAGGGATCTTATTTAATGTGAGAGGGAGATTATTTTAAAAAGTTAAAAGCAGAAAGCATAGCAGGTCCCCGTGTACCTGTATTAGCAAAGGCCAGTCATAGCTGGCAGCACAGATGTGAAAAAACTCCAGTAGGAGATTGTCACCATGTAGGAGGGCTGGAAAAACCTAATGGCAAACCTCTGTAAAATAAAAAGGAGGGCAGGAGAAGTAACTACCACATTTAATATCCAGACACACAGAAGAAAATTTCCCCACTCACAAAGTTTCTGAAGCCCGTCAGCAAAGCCCAGTTTCAAACGCAGTGGTGGGGGCAGAAAAGCCCCATCCCCCACTTTCACCCTGTGCCAGCCACACGACCCCTGCACAGCTCCCACTAGCAGGGTGCGGCCGGGGACTGGTGCATCCCTGCACGGCTGCGCCAGCCTAGCTTCCTTGGGGATTGGTGTGCTCCAGGCAGGAACCCTGGTCCTCCCACCAAGACATTTTTCTGGTTAAATACCAGCTCTTTGGAGCCTTTGCAGACCTGATTTCAACCCTGGCTATGAATTAGATTAACTCTCAGCATTTGAGGTGACCTGCCCAGGTATGAAAATTGGATGCTTGCAGGTGTACCTGAGCTTCAGTGTAGGGTCATCTACATCTGTGGTACCTGAAGGACCTCTGTTAATCAACCTCTATCTTTCACCTGAATAAAAGAAGGCAGAAGAATTTCTGTATCTGGCAGAAATGCTGGGGAGAGGGTGCTAATAAAGATTACAAGGTGCTCAGAGTCTAAAGCAGCAAGTGCCATAACAACATCTTTAAAAGACTGAGGTGTGATTTGCCCCCAACTGGGGCGATGCACAGCCCTCTTCTCAATAGAAGGGTAATTTCTGGGGGCTGAAGTTTCCTGCACAGGCCTTGACTTGCATGCTGGTGAGGATGGAGCAGCGTCGGAGTGGCGACTGAGCTGGACTCTCCAGGGCCATGGTGATGATACTGTACCCACTGCTGAAAAGGGGAATGTGAAAAAGTCTCCTGTTAAGACTGGAAGAGGAAAGAAGACTCACTGTAGAGGCTGCTGTTTTCTCTATGCCACCACAATATCTCCCAAGTCCTGCGAGTCTCTAACACTGACAAAGGCAACTTCTCTGCCTTTACCTCTGCCACGGAAAGGTTTCCCTCTGTGGTCAGTCTTCAGATTCCCATGAAAAGGCCAAACTCCACCAGCCTTGTCTACTCACCTCCCTTCTTTCCTTTGCACCCATCAATGTCCTGCAGCACCTTGGGTGACTGCAGCATAACTCAGCAGGCACCTGGCCATGGCTCTTTGGCTGGTGCAAGCAAACAGGTGTGTGATCTGCTTTATCCTGAGTGTATTGTGCCCCCTCTAAATCTGTATTTCACAGATGGGAATGCTTTCTGATATTTCTTCACACTAGATTTGCCTTGCTTTCCGCTCTAGAACTCTCTCCTCTTAAATCTTCCTTTCCCCAGACTTTTCAACCTGTTTCCATGCCTGTCATTAACTCTCTCTAGCCCTGTTTCCATCTCTGTGAGTCTCTGAAGAGGCGGTATGGTCTGACTCACCATGTTATTCGTCTACCGAGGAATGCTTCCCTGGTTAGCTGTGTTAATCCCGGGATTAGCACTGAACTGGTGATATTCACCATGCGGGGCAGCTGCAGAGAGGCTGTTACAAGCATTGCATGGGCGCCTTTAGGAAGCCAAATGCCGTATTAGGAACTGCAACAGAAATTGGATTTCCCCCCAGAAGAAGTGCACACTCCACTACTTATCTCAAACACCGCCCATAATGGACTTCTGTCTAGTATGCGTTGGAAGTATGAGGACTATAATTTCCTTGCTAAAAACCAGGAGTAGCAGCAGACCCCGTGACTCACTAGTATTTCACACCTCCATCACCTTCCTGAACACCACCACAGTCATTTCAGAATTCTTTATCCTAGAAGAAGAAAGAGGCTCTTTAGGATCCATCTTTGTCCTTACCATTTGTGCTCTGTGACGTGAGACCTGTCACTTTGCCTTTCTGTGCCTCGGTTTCCCTGGAAGAAGGAGGGAAGGAATAATCATGAGAACTCCTCTACATGACCAGTGAGTGCTTACTAAGCTCGGCCCTGAAACAGTGCCGTTCCTCAACTGAGAGTCTCAGCACCTCTCCAGGGGAAAATAAAAACATTTTCTTTCCTCAACCCCATAGCCTGCTCACTGAGACAGGAACAGAAAGTCGTGTTGAAAATTTCTGTTTATTTCAGAAATGCTTGGCACCAAGGAAAAATCAAACAAAGAAAGATAAAGCTCTTCTTGGAGTGATCTCTTTTTCTTCTCATTCCTATCGTCTTCTAATCAAACCAGCATGAGATATCAAGCAATTACAATGCCATTTGCTCCCTGCTGGATGCAACAATTAGCCTAAGATATCTAATGAAAGGAATTAAATTCTACATGTTTTATACCAAATAGCTTTAATTTTAATTACAAATCCCAAATACATCATCTTCAATAATGATCAGCCCATCACATCTGCTAGGGGCTGATGAGGATATGCCTTTTGCGTGGTTTGGACTGAAAATGAAACCAGACTCTCCCCACATAAGAGCCCTAGTGAAGAGAATGGAAATGAGGGTACAGCAAGGACCAGAGCCCACAAAATCCCTGCAGAATTTCCCAGAGACAGTGGCTGTTACCAGAATGCTCTCCATCTGCAGCTGTGAAAAGCATCCTTACACATCAGATCTGCAAAAGTTCCTTGGGGTTTGGGGATATAATTCATTGATGAATGTCTATTAGATCGACCTATTTGGACTCCATCCACGTAGTCCATTACATCTCCCACTAAAGCTCATTTTAGCAATTTGCATTATTCCAGGTACCTGTCCCTGAGCACAAGCCACCCGTTGGCTTGAGAGCAGCAGTCCATTCAGAGAAGGTGAGGGCTCAGGGCAGGTCATCTCCCAAGCCTCCTCCGTCTGCCTAGATGGGGAATTGTCAGTAGTGATAGGAGAGGAAAAGCCCAGAGTCAAACGCTGTCTACCTTTGAGCCCACCAGCCTCTGCTCATGAGCGTGCAGCTGGGTTCACAAGCTGTCTCCAAACCCATGCTGATGATTTTGGACTCCCTGTCCCAGCAAGTAAGGAAGTCTCTGACAGCCCTTGCTTAGTGATCCTGTTTTGCTTTTGTTCTGAATCTCTGCAGCCAGCTTTATTGGCTGGTGCAAGCCTGGCAGTAATTGCCAACCAACCCATGTTCCTTCCCAAGAGAAAAACATACTTTGCTAAGTCACTTAGACACTTCTGAATGTTTTACCTGATAACTTCTTGGAAAAAGGGGTAAACTCTCCCTCTCCTCAAAGTAGTGACATTTTCTCCTTTCTGCACAGAAACAATTAATAAAGAGGAAAAAAAGGTATGTCTCTGTGGTTGAAAAATAGGCTGTATTTTGCAAGGAGGTCTTTGTAAATTCTCTATTGCTTTTTCCGATTTAATAATCTTATTTCAAAATACTTCGATGAAATAACTTAGTGAAAATAAGCTGTGTTTGATCACTGCAAGTAAATCAATATTTTTATTTTTACCCCAGTTTGAATATAAGCAGCGCAGCAGCATTTGAATTTTATTTCCAGGGGAGATTCATGGGTTCCCTCCCACCCTCCTATTCTGTCTTTATTAAATCCCAGGGACTTATGCTACAGCCAAAAACACCCAAAGCAAATCCCTCCTACCTGACAGCTACAGACAGACCAAACTGCCCAAGGGCACCCGGGGCTCTGCCCCATCCACAGCCATCCCTGGTTCTCACAGGCATCGTTGAGCAGCCATCTGCTCCACGAAGACTGCAAAAGGCTGGCTAGTTCTGCTAGTTCCTAAAGACCCTATAATATAGTGGGCGATCACTCCGTGTTCACGGCATTGTAACTGACCTTCATTTTCACGTTATGATATCTCTTGTTCCCACGGGCCTCCTAACTGCTTGCAGGGGCTACAATTTATACCTGTCAGTTACTCACAGCCACCCCCGAGAGTGCTGCACTTGCACAGCCTTGCATTTTCAATTCTATTTGTTGTTCAGAAGCAGCAGGAAATCAGAAATAAGGAACCTGAGTGATGAATTGCGGTCTCTGCATATCCCAATGTGGCCACCCACATAATGCCACCGAATCTCCTCTGCCATGACAGCATGTCCTGCCTCTCCGGCCATGGGGCTGCCTGGCCATACACTGGTCTCAGACAGTGCTGCAGTCCCAGAGAAACGCAATGCTAATCCATCACACCTAATCTTCACACCACACATCCACACTCCATCCACACTGATTTGTCTCCTCCCAGCACCCCAGCGCAACTAATAACACTGGCATTTGTAACAGCGGTATCATGCTGTGTACCGCTTCTCACTCCATAATTCATACAGGGTGATTTATTTGCAGTGGACACGCCTAGAAAATATATTTGCTGCTTCCCTCCCCTCCCACGTGCAGCATAACATCACTGAGGGCTGTGGATGCAGCGCAGAGCTGCCCAAGCCAGGAAAGGGGGCTGAGCTGATTAATCCCCATGGCAAAGCCCCAGGCAGGCTCAGCTTGGGGTTGGGTTCCATGTAGCTGTTTGGCACCGTGACGGCTCTGGTAGGACTTAGCATCTTGTCCCTTCTTTCTAGGAAAATGCTGGCCTGATCTGTAATTTCGTAGTGCAGTGATTTTCTGGCTGGGATGACAACTTGTCCCAAAAAAAACATCAAGAGGTAGAAACAGTGAGTCAGAAGGAGCTTCAGGAGATTATCTAGTGAGGGTCATTGCTGAAAGCAGGTTCACCACTCTCTGGAAATCCTTCACAATGTCCTTGTTCTGCCTGTGTTTTAACCTCTTCTGCAAAAGAAACTCCACAGTTCCCGGTTTTATTTTGCCCTCCCTCCAAGACAGTTTTAATATCCAACACATATCCTCCTTGCTGCTCATTTCTTCTGGTCATGTATAGTGGCTGTGGGCAACAGTTAGCCACCATCATGTATTTAACATGTCTACATACATAACATACAGTCTGTATATTTTATTTTGATGAGACGATTAAGACCTTATCAATTCCTTCTCTTTTCTAAGCTTTCTCTTGTCCTTTCTTTTTTCCCATTTACTAGCGGATGTATACCTACAGGTTTCAATGTGCTGGGAAACATTACTCAATTCCTCATCACAGTGATGTAGGTAGAGGGACCATAACTGCCATAACTCAGTGATTAGGAGACGTAACACCGCAAATGGTCTACAGAGCCAAGTCCTGTCTTACACCTTTCTTGGGGATTCCTTGTTGAGGAAACTACCACCAAGTCCATGTGCAAGGCTGGCTCTGCATCCAGAGCATTGGCTGGGATCTCTGCAGATTCAGAGCAAGGAACTGACCTTCCATCGCCTGCATCCCCTGTCTGGGGCTACCAGCTTTCACAAGGCAGGATTCCCTCATCTGTCCTACACTTAGAAGATGTGCAAACACATGCAACTTTTAAGGCCTGTTTTTCAGTCCAACATGGAAAATATTCATTCAGAAATCCTTAACATTTCTTGTTAAAGTGAAATTTTCCTTTTAGAAAATTGGGAAGGTCCCAGAACAGCACACATATGATGTAGTGCCTTTGTGCTGTAATTTGCTACCCAAATTGCTCTGATTTGACCCTTTATACTATCAGTATACGAGTGTGAAACAGTCGGTGCTTTAAGATGTAATAGCTTTACCCATCATCACTAGAAACACCCATCTTGGGTAGCTGGGATGTTCAGATTTCTAACAATATAAGTGTCTCCATTAAGCTCTAGGGGTTCGCTGGCTCTCAGGCCTTAAGGCTATGACAGTGATCTATGGAAAATCTATCTCTAATGATTTAAAGGTTTTTAACATTTATTCAGTCATCCAACACATATAGGCAGAGACTAGGTCAAAGTGAGTTTATGGATGGGTGAAGTGGGAAGAAAGAAAAGATCTAGTAAAAAGATTCTACAATTCCAAAGGTAAAATTTCCAAAGTATTATATTTACAAATACTTACTAGCGTGTGTTAGCATATATGTGGTTTTGACTATCTTAGAAATGAGCAGGGTTTCTATCCTATGACTTTTATGGTGATGTCTAAGCAAAGTAAGAAAATGTGTACTGTGTATCGTTTTCCCACAAGCTACTATATTGCCCCCTGTATAATTTTTTTCAGTAAAGCAGATCAAATAGATGGATTTTTTGAAAACTGCTTATTTAAAACACCTACCTTCATACTTTCTTTATAATAAAAAATTTAAAAAACCACAAGAAAATACTGTTTCTTAAACATTTAAACAGTTGGACAAACTTCCTCTGTCAGCAAGCTCTACTGATATGTGTCCACGGCAGGCTGCTACCCCCGTTTCCCAGCCAGACTCTGTTTTGTCTGATTAGACTACAAATTCTTTGGGAAAAAGGTTGTCGGTCAGTATGGGAACTCACAGGGCCAGGGTCCCCCTGAGTGTCTGTGGGCTGCCCAGCACAATAGCATACTACTCTGATAGAGTCCCCCTATGTACTAAACATTGTAGCAGTCGTGGGGAGAGAAACATAATCCCATTTAATGGACTTAGTGTCAACCATTTAAAATTTGCTTGCATTTGATTTGGAAGATAAAGTCTGAACGGTAAAAGGGAACAGATAGCTTCAAATAGTTGCCCTGCACCTACTGACCCTGGCAAGGTGGCCAGTGGAAAAATGGCCATGTCTTCTTTCAGGTGGCTAAAAAGCCACCGGAGGGATGTGGTCACTGAGCAGCCAAGAATAGGAGTGTGCTTGGCAGCTGGGTCTGGTGAGATGCAGCCTTAATCCTGCTGGAAGTTTATCCAAATTGAAGCATTGCTGACAACTGCTTTAACAAATGAGTCAACACCAGCAAAAATTTATTCCAGATGTTTCTGGCAGTATACATTCAGTACAGCTCTGTGTTCCCAGTATTTCAGCAGGGTATACTGTGAGGAGAGAGAAAATATTGTTATTACCTCATGCGGCTGCACAAAACCTTTGCTAAAATATCCACACAACCAGAATAAGGTCCTTGAATTCAGTGTGTTTCAGCCTGTGCCATTATTTTGATTTTTAAGTTTTATTATTTTTAAGTTTCTCTGAGTTTCACCTTTTTCTCTATCCCTGCCTGTACACCTACACAGGGAAGCTAAGCACCTTTTCTCTCTCCTTCCATACAACATGGCAATTCCAAACAACTGATCTATCCCTGCAAAACGGGCAGTCGCTGTAGGCGTGATACCTGCATGTAACTATTGTCCAGGAACAGTCTTTATATATCTCTTTTTATGTGACCTTGATCAATGTGGCCTGCTTAATATGGCTAAGATGAATGAGCCAATAATTTCTGGACAAGACACCAGACAGGCAGACTGTTTTGATTTACAAGGCTATGTTAATAAACACCAGTGGCATGTTTTGTTCTTCAGGTTGCTGTATGTGTCTCTTGCTTCCCGGCTGTCGGCAATGCAAAGCTATGAGTTCACCTGCTCTTGGTGGCTTACAAGTGGGGATGTACTGTAGGACCGTGAGGAAAGTATAGTGAGATTACCATAAAATCCTAATAGTTACCCTAGTTTTCTTCTTCCTTCATCCAACTGCTAGTGTTTAGAGCCCTTCAGTAGAGCTTATCAGTCAATGCTACTGTAGGTGCATAAAACTTAAGTAAATATTGGGTCATAGAGGAAATGATGGATGTAATGAGGAATACAGGCAGATACCAATCCTTGCAAATTTTGGAGAAAGATCCCGGCTAGCAGAATTTCAAAAGAAAAAAAAGTACAAGCATAATTATTTTATTGGCTTTTTGTTATTTTTATTACCTGAACTTTTACGTCATAAGCCAGTTATAAACCTTCAACTTTAAATCTGTGTCAGAAAACTACATTTTAAGTGTGGTGGGAGGGAATAACATGAGAAAACAGGCAGCAAGTGTGACTCTTCCACTACCCTTTTCTCCCCATGTGTCAGCAAAATGTTGTTACACAAGTGCAGGTGAGAGTTTACAGAGACAAAACGACAGGAAGACAACTAAAATGTCTGAAAGCCAGAGGCACATCAGAGTTCCAGTGGCATCATTGCACTGGTTCATAATTCACAGAGAAAAATACAGACTGTTTTATTGCTGCTCTCTCTCTGTAGCTGCACTTTGCCCTTTTTTTTAAGCTGCAGTCTTATTTCCTTTCACTCCTCCAAAATTCCTTCATGGCTTCCATCCCTGTATGACTATGTGCCATGGGTATTAGGGCCATTTATTGGCAACATCAGCCTTTTACTTCTTCAGTAAAGCTAAATGAGAACAGGAGACTATGAATCTTGTTTTGGTCATAAAAAGCAGAACTTAAAGAGGGTGCTGAGCAATAAATGAGGCCTGGAATTTGCAGTTTTCTGCTCACCTTGCTTCTTTCCTGTGACTGGAGAAAGAGGATATTGTTTACAGTGCTGCCTTTGACATGGTAAGTGTGGATTTATCTTGAAAAAAAGTTAATAGTTCATCCAAGTGGCTTCTCCTAGCAGGGAATTACACACCTCTACCGTTATGCCTATGAATGGCAGCTTCTCCCAGATCTTTATCTTGCCTCTGCCTTTAGCTGAGGCTCAGAAGCAGAGTACAGTGACATCTCCATCACTCTGCTATTGGACCTGATGTATGGAGCATTTCCACTTTTGCCTTTCTGAAGGCATTGGACATAGGCTGAGTTTGTAGAGCTTAAGGCTGGAAGGTTGTCAAAACCTGTCATACTGTCCCTTGCCTCATCCCAGCTTATTTTAAGCAGGTGTTACAGACTCAGGGATTTACCCACAGCTCTTCAGCAGTGGGTCACTGCAATAGCATTCTCTCTTCCTATGACGTTGACTTCTGGGTCTGCCTCAGGTGGGTCCCTGTGCATTAACAGTGCTGATCAACAGTTGCTCTGTGAGACCATCTTCCTTGTCTCCACAAAATCATACATGTTTTAAGAATTGTTGAGCCTATAAGCCTGTTGCTACATCTTCAGGGCCTCCAGAGACCCATCAGCACAGGTGAGACATCCCTTGTTGCTACTGCTGTTGTCCCACCTCCTTGGTGCTTTTCTACCTTCATTGCTTCATTTCTGAATGGAAATTACCAGGTAGACATCCCAGCTTGGCGTTTTCTGGCTCTCTGGCTTGCATGGCTCAGGTCATCCAGGTCAGACAGCAAGGAAATGCCTTCAGGAATTGCTACCCTTTAACAGAAGCAGTTAGAGCAAGGGCTGAAGCAACTTGCCTGTCACCTGAAGTGGCAGAGGAAATGTCCTGGACAGGAGCACTGACAGAGAGGCAGAGCCATCCTCCTCCAGCAACTCACTGGAGGCACAGGTGTACAGAGGAAGTAGAATATATCTACTGTCATGCTGGGCTTTAATCATCCTGATATGGAGAAGGTGATGTTCCCATTACAGCAGTTCTTTAATTTACTTAACTTCACTGGGAAGTGCTATAATTTCTCTAATTTTGCTCGGAAGCAAAGTAATCAGAAGGGTCTTACTAGAATTATCTCCAAATAGCTAGACTTAACTCTCCAACTTGCTAAACTTAGCTCATAATACCGGCAGTGTGGGAAATTCAAACCCTGTGGCTGGATTTGAAAACTGTTTATTTTCTTTTTCCTTTTTTCTGAATCCCCAGCTTTAGGCTAATGATTGCAGAATTTCGACCACCATTTTAGAATAAGTAATTCTGAGCTTTCACAACTGAATCAAATATATGACATACACTAGATTTTTTTTTTTTTGTATCCTGAAAAATAATCCATAGTTGAAGTCCAGACAAAATCCCTGCCACCACACAGTGAGACGCTTGCTCACAGGCAGAACCTCAGCTGAACCTCACTGGAACGGGGTGTATTGGGAATCCTCCTCTGCTCCCAGCCTGCATGGCAGCGATTGACCAAATTCTGGCAAATGTACCTATTCCTAAGGTAATAGATGGGCCCTAAACTGCAATTTGTTTCTCTTTAAGGGTTAGAATTCTCTGTGGTCTTTGGGAGTCAGAAGTGTCAGAAGCACGTACATGATCAATGTTGGCATATTTTCACTTTCACAGACAGGAGTGACAGTAACTCAGTGACAGTGAAGGACAGTCAGTGAGACTGGGATGCAGGAACAGATAATGCCATGGCAGGAGCAGGCTGGAAAAAGGGCCTCTTTACTTCAGTTAGCCACACATAATTTGTCGGGGCAATTGCTAGTCCCAGCCCCAAAAACGGAGTAAATCAGTAAAGACTGTGATACACATGCTTCTCTGTGAAAACATGCCAGTGGCCAAAAGTCTCTCTCCCTCTCTTTCCCCTGTTCTCTCCTTCTCTGCCCTTTGCATTCCTGTCCTTACTCAGGTACATAATGAAGTTAGTGCACCTTAACAAGCTCCTGTGCACCAGAGGATCCACAGCAATGATCTGCATGCAGACTTTTAGGGACAGAAAACAAAATAATTTAGATTAGCTTAGCCCACACTGAAGTCCCATCACTTGTATTTGTTGTGGACTAACAGCATGGATTAACTCATGCATCAAAATTTCTCAAAGCAAGGCAAGATGTGAGCCTGAGCCCTTCTCAGTGTGAGACCAGAGATGGAGGGAGGGAGAAGGAGAGCTGCATGTAGAGTTCTCTGGGCCCATCCCAGGCAGGAGCTGGAGCAATGAGACTCGATGCAGACAGTGTTTACATAAGTGCAGCTGTATTGGTAAGGACTGGAGGCTCACAGGTTCCAGAGCTCCTCCTCCAGGATGTCCTCCAGACCTCTGATGACAGAACACAAGGGCAGAAGGTTTCTATAGCACTTTCTCAGCAGCTGGCACTCAGGGCTGAGGCACCTCTTAGCAAGGAACAGAACTGATGGACTTCTCTCCCGAGAATTTATCCAGCCAGAGGCTGTAGCCCTATAAAATTTTAGCATCCACAACATATTGCAAAGAGGAGTTTCTCGTATTAAACACACACTGGCAAGGAAGTACTTCCTTTGTTTTTCTTTCAAATCTGCCAATGGCACCGCTCCTCCCCAGCTCCCCAGCTGGAAGAAGCAGAGAGCAGTGGCTCCCTATTTGCCTCATGCATGCCATTCCTCATTTTGGTAATCTCTAATTATATCCTATCTACAATAAATCTTTTCTGAAGCATCCTAGTCTGTGTAACCATTCCTTCTGTGGGAGCCACCACACCTTTGGGTATCTGTGCTGCCTTTTTCCAGCCCTTCTCTCTCCTTTTAGAGACGAGCTGCACACAGTAGTCAGCATGTGGCTGCATAATTTTTGTTCTGTTTTCTTCCTATTAATTTCTAAGCCCACAATTTGCTCATTTGACTCTGACGATTTGACCGCAGCATCTGCAGAGAACTTAGCTGTTAGGGAAGGGGTACAGACAAAGCACCTTGGCATCGCTATCAGGCATGGGAGCCCTGGCACTGACGGGCGCAGGCATGAAATTATTCTGTCATACTAGAGGAGCTAAACTGATTTTCAGTCAGCATGTAGTTAGCAAAGAAGTCAGCAGGCAAAATAACACACTGACCAGGGCTTGACTGGTGTATGGTATCAAGTTGCAACAAGAAATTGGTAGGGAGTTGCACACCTATCAGAAGAAAGGAAAGAATCCTTCAAAGCCAAGAACAAAGCAGCGTCTGTCAGGAGCACAGCAATGAGCTAATTGAAGCATCTCTCTTCGTTCTTCTCCTCTTTGGCTGTAGGAGCACCTGCTATCACTTAAAGGCAGCTCTCACTGTCACTTTCTCTTTTGGTTCCCGTGCACTTGTTCACCCTTTGAGCTTTAATCTTTTGCTATTGATTTTCACCCTGTTAGCTGAAATATTGTCCTGCTCTTTGAGAAAGGCAATCATCCAGACCACACTATTGCGAATAATATGTACTTTGGAAACAATGATTGAATTCCCATATTATCCACTGAAGCAAAATAACTCCACCCTGCCAAAGAGAATACGCTCTGCAGAGATAAGATCATAGAAATTCATCAGGCTGGCTTCAGAGGTTTTGTGTATGCATGTGTGTTGGGTTTTTTGGTTTTTTGGGTTTTTTTTTTGTTTTCTTAATTTGCGCCACCCCAGAGAGATGCTGAGATTAAAATGTATTATTCTTAGATATAGGGGCTAACCAACACAGTGAGTCCTGTTACTCAAAATTCAAACTATAATTCATACTCTGGAAACTGCAGATCCACCCTGAGATAAATTTCAGCTAGAGTACAAAAAAGCCAGTACAGTTTTACATGCATATTTAGTTTGTATCCATGTATATACAAATCTTCTGATGAACTGCCATAAATCTGCTACCGTCTGTTTCAATGATCCAAAGGAGAACTGTGTGAACATAAGGGGTTTTATTCCTCCCTCAAAATGTCACATGAAAAATAAAATGTATCCATGCCTTATCTGGGTGATCTGTAGAACTTTTAAGGCCATTGATTCATTTTATTATTATTATTTCACTAAAACTTGGCACATTTGATAGCAGAAACTCCTGTTAAATAGAAGTGCCTCAGATTAGGTATCTAAATCTCTAGCTAAAAGTACTTCAGTAAATTTAGTTCTAGCTTTTCAGATAAGTACTCCTGTTTTTTGGTACATCTGTACTGTTAGATTAGTGCTCTTCAGATTTTCATGACGGGACACATAGGGTTCCCTTGCTCAGATTCACCGCAATTGGTTTCTCTGGTGGGGATACCCCAGCGTAACCATGGATGCTTCTGTTACAGATAATAGAAATTCAGCCTGAATGAGCAGATCAAGCTCCAGGGAGGCTGAAGAGCCATCCAAAGAGCTTCCAAGAGGGGCATACACAATACATTAGTAGCCGCAGAAGTGAAATAAGTAAGTGAGCTCAGTCCCTTCCACAAGCCCCCTGTTCACCAGAAGAGAGGTAGTTTTTGCATTTACACATTCTACTCTGCAGGCACCACCACCAGGAAATCAGAGTCCGGGTGGGCACTTTCTGATGGTCAAGGAGTCGGCTCCATCCTTCTCTTCTGAACTTCATTTGAAGAATTGAGAAGAATCTTCAGCCCAGGCTCAGATGACATCTCACTCTTGTGTTTCCTCTCTGAGATATGTTTCCTCACTCGCAGGTCACCAGACTATTTGACTATTTGATCTTGCTTGCCTTTATCACAAACAGTTTCTGTTTTGATAATATTTTCCTTTTCCTCATGCCATTTCCTGGCTTTTCTTTTGTAATTATGTAGTAGTAATGGCTCTTAAAACTTCCTACAAGGGTATTACATCCATTACAACAGCAATTCCATTTTAGTAGCAATTCACATATAATGGAAAGAGATATTAAATTGGAGGTGATGTTACAATAAAAATCATACCATTGTAAAAACAATATAGCATTAAAAACGGTATTATAACCGAAATATTTTAATAAAGGCACTAAATAAACTCAACAAAAGAAAACCAGGGATGAAAGAGGGACAAAAAGAGTTTTTTACTGCCACACTGATTTTGCTTTGTTTTAGTGTCTTGATGGAATATTTCATTGCAACATCTCCATAATTTTATCATAAATGTATGCCATAAAGCATGTTTCTTGCAGGCAGTGTAATGATTTTATTTCCTTTCCAACCATAGCAAAGGGCATGTGCGATACATGGAAACGGTAGAGTGAATTATGGACTGGATGGAAATCCTTTCCTGCTTCGCAGAGGGCTGTATTTCCTGTGTTCCCTCTGCCAGAGGAGTCGGAGTGGGAGCCAGGAGAGCTGGTCCACAAGGAGCTGGCTGGGAGAGTGCGTGGCATGAAGGAATGTGATGGCAGCACTGCCAGGAGTCCCCACAGTGCACAATCTAGGGCATTTATCACAAAAAAAAAAAAAAAAAAAAAAAAAAAAAAAAAGGTGGGGGAAAAAAGACCCCTCTGGGGGGGGCAAATTTTTGGAAAAAAGTCTTCCCGGCTCTGGAGGAGACAGGGGAAAAAATTGGGTGTTGTGTTAAACAGTTTCAT
>Ga0181612_110030_pt1 | contig 19727 bp, 13 predicted proteins | sample HoacroProtozoa21_FD_119630 | JGI IMG/M metagenome (GOLD analysis project Ga0181612, IMG submission 119630) | Hoatzin crop microbial communities from Cojedes, Venezuel. Combined Assembly of Gp0051906, Gp0051904, Gp0051908 | reverse complement strand
TCTCCTCTCCTCTCCTCTCCTCTCCTCTCCTCTCCGTCCAAGCAAAACCTACTACAGTAGCAAAGGGAAACTCCCAACAGATAGTCCCATCTGCTGTCCTTAGGCTGACACTTACCCAAAACCTCCTCTTATGGCAAATATAATTATTATTTACTCTCAGTGGTAATTTAGGGCACTGAATCTTTTCCAAGCTTGTGTCAGTGAAGTTGAATTTTAAAAGGACTGGATCAGGAAGTAGTAATATTTGCCTCTCTGGTTTATTTTGTTTTTATCTGAATTCCACATGTAGTTGAAGGGGGGGAAAAATATTTTTCCTCTTCCTTCATTCTGGTATTGATCAGTAGGGAGGTGGAATCTGGTTAGTTAGACCAGTATCAAAGGCAGAGCCATTCTTACTTCTGTACAGTCCTAGGGAATTTGGAATATTTTTTATAGCTGGATCATTCTCCTCCCCAGGCTGTACACATGATTCTATAAAAGGACAGAAATGTCATTTTGCAACTAGTTTTGAAATCTGTTTCACTCCACACTTTAATAAATCCAAGGCTTTTCTAACATTCTCTTCAAACTGAATGCTATCAGAGTCAATTTTACACTGAAAAATCAGAATTTGCAAAATAATTCTAGCAAGGGCTGTGGTCTGACATGCAGCCCAACACCCGACTCCACAGAGGCAGCAAGGAGCTGCGTTCCAACTGCAGATGATGGAGCTTCAGAGGGGATGTTCACATCCAGCAAAAACCACTGGAAGTGACAACCCATCCTTTTCCCTTGCTCTGCTCCTCCTGGTTCTTCTTCCTGCTGACTCCTTCACATAAACATTAGCTGACCACTTTGGTTTCTTTTTTTAAATGGCTAAATTTCAGCTGAGTTTAATCAGACCAGAAAGCTATGAAAATGCTATTGCTGACACAAGAAAAGGCACAGAAACGTACAGCCAAGGGAGAGGAGGAAGAAAATACGCCCCCTTTCATGGAGAGTCTCATCTTAAATGGGCTTCAGCTGACCTTAAAATAAAATTTTGGAACTCACACGAACTCCGGGCAAGTCATATTGGAGAAGCTTTACAACTGTCATCTGCCGAAGGATGGCACCAGGGACAGAAAGGGCTCTGCTAACGGGCAATTGTCCTACTACAGGAGATGAGACCTGTCCCTGAGATGCTGAATTACCTCAAGAGGCAATCATTGGAAAACAAGCACTTTTTTTAGGCACTAGCCCAGGTGCTATTAAAACAGTCTCATAAACAATAAGGAAGTTTTCAGTGGAGTTGAGTTTGATTTTCTATTAGTGATAGACTTAGACTGAGGCTGGTGTCTCTGCCGTATTTGTTTGAGAGACAGGAGGAGGCTGATCTTTCCTGTCAGGAAACTCCATGGGAACTCCACAAATAGCCTTGGCTTGTGCTGGAGATGTATTCTGCCAAAGACTGCCTTTTTGAAGTTATCTTCGATGGGTCTCCAGAAGGCCAAGATTGTATTTTCCAGACAAATGAATATAGAGGTTTTTAAACCTGCTGTAAGGATTGTTAAACCTGACTATACCAACTGTCTGCTATCACGACTTTGCTTCATAAGTGATAAAATGGTCTACCTGAACCATCCGAGAAGAAAAAGAAATTATATTTTCTATATATGTAAATACTTATATATATACATATACACATCATCTTTTATTGCTTTTAAGATTTTCCCTTTTAGTTGAGAGTCTCTGAGCAAAAGAAAAAAGCTTTAGACCTGTAGTCTTTCCAGAGGCAGTGACAGCCTGAGCTAAGCTCTGTGCATTTACAGCTTGGCCCTGCAGTGGGACCAAGCAGACAGATCATTTCACTGAAATGAATCACACTTACCCTTCTACAAAATATCCTTCATGCAAATGAAGCCACAGCCAAGTTTTAACACGGCAGTACCTGAATCCTACGTAGTACTGTGTTAGCTCATCAATAGCCGAGTCACAGCACTGATAGTAAAGACACGGTAAAAACCCATGCGTTAGAACTAATTGCAGATCTTAATCCCTGCCTGTCTCATGCTAACGTAAAAGCCCGACTAGTGAAAGTAGTGGAGTTTGTGGACTATTTTAGAAGTAGTTTGAGCTAAGGATCTCATCTGCTTTCTTGTGATCTTTCTTTCACTCAAGAAAATAAAGAGAGAGGCATTTGATCACTGAATAACAGTAATCATTGGCATATCATTGGTCATTTTTAACAATAAACCTTTCCACTTGTGGTGAGTTACTTATTAAAATAAAAATTGGTCATTTTTATTGAGACAGCATAGTTTCCTGCGGATTTTTTCCCATTCGAGTGTTATTCCTGAAATTAGCACAACCTAAGGCAGCTTGTGTTAACTCTTTCTTATGCTAAACAGCCCTTGTTAGTTTAACAGAACAAAAGCTTTGATTGTAAGTGCAAATATGTGTGAGAAACTAGAGTCAAAGCACATTGGTGGCTTTTTTCTGAATGACTTGCTTTGGTGCAAGTTTCCAAATAAAGATTTAATTGCACCCACTTGCATCAATTACAATATCAAAGCGCAGAAGTTATAAAAACAGAAGGTGCATACACAATGGCTATTTCACAGTCTGTTTTGAAAACAGATTAAACACAGTTATAATGATCATTTCTTCAAAAGAATTTAGAGATTATCAGAAACAGAACAGACTGTGGATTTTAATTGAAAACTCAGTCCAAATTCATTGTATCCCTCCACCCCAGCCCGGTCTCCTTCACAGCATTCACCAGAATAGTTAATGAGTGGTTTTAACAGGGGGAGATTTGAAACCAGGAGATAAATATGGTTGCTGTACTCAGTTCTTAATATTGCAGTGCCTGTGCTACTTTTGGGTGATCTCATTTCCTGCACTCACACTTCGACGTAATAACGCTCAGCACCTGTACGTATAACTTAGCAATTCATTCTAAAAACCCAGACACTCTTCACAGGCCCCTTGGATTTGAAAACAACTATCTGTGCATTTCCAAGGAGAAATCTGACTCCTATATATTTCAAAGCCCTTTGTGACTCTGAAATTTCAATCTGTTTCTCAAGAGAATCAAACAAAAAAATAATAGTGCAAAAAGAACAGAGCATCTTTTTATATTTTGGATATTAATAATCACAAAGACCTTTGTTTAGACCATAGAGATTCCCTGGAAGGTGTTGTGATACACATTGTACAATACAATACATATCAAAAAGAAGTGCTACCAATAATACTTTTCAGAAACATAGGCCTAAATTTGATCCTCACCCAAGCAAATTAAAAATGTTTGCCTAATACAGCTTAACAGTTATTAGATCGTGATATGAACATATTTAAGTTCCATACGTATTGATTGGTGAAAAGTCAGGAATATATTGAGAAATGTGGAGAAAGATGCTATAATGATGACAGAAAGAATGCCTTTATGAATATAATGTATTGATTAGATAATTTAATCTATTTTACACAAAGATTGTGTTTTCTGAGGCTCTTTACTTCCACAAGCAGAATAACATTATGGACCTCCCAGGAAAGGCCCTTCATACATCAGGTTTTCTGAAGACTCTTTCACTGGACTTCAGTTCTGACTACTTTTCCAAAACAGCAGTCACTGCTGAGAATGCTTCCCATCCCAAATTAAGCCACTGGTCTTGTCCCCAGGGTGAGATCTGCACCATTTTGACTCTTCCTAAACACTTGCATGCAGTCTCTTAACCACCCCCAGTGCCGGGATGGGGCTCACCAGTGCTTTGCTGCCATAGTCCCTTCAGCTAGAAACTCTCTGCTGGCCTGGGACCGCACTCCTGGGGCATCCCAGTTTTACGAATCCAGAAGACATCCCCCTGTATCAGTATAGCACTTGCATCAAGTTTCTTCTGCAAAGAAGCTGTCCGAATGTTTTAGGAGAGTGAAAAAATCTTTTGGAAAAATTCCCGTCTTCTAAATTCACTTGGTTTTTCATTCTCTTAAATCTTAAAGCTCAATTCTAACGGTGGTTTAAATCACTGCAAGTTTCTCTGAGGGCATTAAGCATTTTAATGATGCTGACATGAAAAATATTCGGTGATACATCCACTGCATAAATGAAAATAAAATTTAAAATCTTCTGAAAATTTTAGTTAATTTAGAGTATCGAGGACACCAGTTAAGGATACTGAAGGATTAACAATCGCAGCCAAACATAGCCAGCTGGCCAATTCAAACACATTACAAAACCTTTATAAAAAGTAGAAAGCTGCTGCGGTTTTACATCAGATTGTATTTCTGTGCATCTCTGTCATTGTCTTGTTTTATATTGCAAGCAGTCTCAGAAACAAATTCAGCAGTCACCTCCATCTCACGCCAGTTCAAGTGCTGTCCTGACAGGAACTGCAATGGACATCCTCTCTGCGGTCCCTGCGGAGCAGTTCACACCCTTGGCTGCGGCACGGCCCGTGTGGGGAGATTGGCTGCCTCTCACAGCAAACATCGCTGGCCCACAAAAGGCAGAATGACCTCTGGTGTGCACAGGGTTGGAACTGCGACATTGTTTTGTTCATGATAGACTTGTCCCTGGTGCCTGGCAGCAGCTCTTGGGTTTCAGGAAAAAGAATCTCCCTATATAATTCCAATTCACCTATTGTCACAAAGGTGAAGCACAGGAGGTGGCCTAGATGACAAGGGCCATGACACCTAGAGAACGGAGTCCTGGGCAAATGACCCCGTGAGGAACAGGGTGCCTGTCATGCTGCTGTCCCCCCTGCAGGGTCAACGAGCATGGGCCAGGCAAGCACCTTATGCCTAGAGTTACCACTGAGATCACAGCTTCTGATTGTTTCCCTTCACTTTCATACTCTCCCCAAAGCATCTCACTACTGTTTTCCTTCTTTTAGATGCATGTGCTTGAGCCTTGAAATAATAAACAGACATCGGGAGAAGGATACACTGGTTTAGAGAGGAGATGATTGAGTAACTCAGAAACCTTTGAACAAAAGAGCAGAATTTCCATGAAATCGTCTATTTGTTTTAATTACCTGGTATTGTGGGGCCAAGATGTTTCAAAGTCAAATGGCTATAATGAGCCTCTAAAATCCATATATGGATAGATAAATAAATAGCACCTAGCATTGCTGTTGCCTCGACCTTGTAAAGGATGAGCAAATGGCTTCCAGGAGTTGTGCAGCCACTCACTCAGGCAAGCGAGTGGCTCTGGTGAGCCACCAGTGTGAAGGAAAAGCGGGGACGAGAACTAGAGCTGGGACAGACCCTGGCATAGAAGAGTTACACAGTTTATGTCTGCACATTTCCAGAAAGAGCAGTGAAAACTCTGTTTCGCCCCCCCAAGTCACGTTTGATTTCTTCTTTAAAACATAGAACTAATGCAACTTGAAGGAAAAGCACGTGAATTAATAAAGGCTATTGGCAGAAGAGGGGGAATGTTTCTGGGCTTCAGCAGAACAGAAATGAACACAGAGACACTTTGTTAACCATTGAAGCTAACCTCAGGGGCAGCAAAGTGAGGTGCTGCACTTAAAGAAAAGCATTATAGGGTTTTTCTCATTTTACGCATTTCGGGACGAGCCCAGCAGGATGATGCTGGTGTGCGGCCAGGAGATTTACTCTGAATTCATACCAGCGCCACACAGCAGAATTAGCATCGCAGTCTCTGGGGAACAGCTCCCTTTTGGTCAAAGTATTTTACAGATAGGTTGCCAGGAACTGAAATCCAGTGGAAACTGCAGTGACCAAACTAGGACTCGCCCTCTGGGAAAGAAGAGGGGCTAAGAGAGGTGCTGGCAGGGCTGCAAGCAGAGATGAGCGGCTGTAATACTGAGTGCTGAATGCTGGATGAGTCGGGGAGGAAAGGGGGAGAGAAAGGTCATGAACAGTAGAGTTCACTTGGGAGAGGGACACAGGAATAGTTTGGGAAATGCTGTGGCAGAAGCCTTTATATTTTCAAATCCCTTCTTTTCCATTGTTGCTTCCTTGAACAAAAGCAGCCCATGCAAAGACAAAGGCTTAAATCTTAAAGGCCTGACACATATTTCCTCATCTCAGTATCAAATATCTCCTGTGATATTTGCATTTCTTATACCATAAATAGAAATGCTTCAACGCAGAGCTCATTTCCTGGTTTCTCAGAAAACGACATCCTCTTCCTACTTGCCAGTTTCTCACATCTCTCCCTGCTTAGCGCTGGTGGCCTGCCTCTCCCCACCATTGTAGTTGTTGTTCTCTTTTCCAGCAGCCACAGGCTCACATGCGGTAACCTTTGCCCTTCCATTCGATCGGAGCCAAAATGCCACCTTTAGAAAACTAACGTACCAGAGCAAATGGAAGTATGAAGCTGGGCAACCCAACGCGCTGCTGTCTTACCCTCTCTGTCACTGAGATTTACTTTCTGGAATTCACCTGTGAATTTTAAATTCAGGAAAGATTTTCTAAAGGAACCAGAGCATCTGAAGACTCTGGATCTCCTTACCAGCACAGCCCCCTTTAAAACTGAACCTCTACCAATGTGGCAAATTTGAAGCAGAACAAATATTTACTGAAAAAGAGTAGCACTTTACCTGCAGGCTTCTTTGAATTCTTCTTGTCAATACCAGAAACTTCATTGCATTACCTTGCCATCCTCCAAATCAGCTTTCTGCTGACACAAGAGAGCTTCACCTTCTTTTTGATCCTACAAGTGAAGCCATGTGGAAATGATTGAGAGTGACGTCACGAGTTCAGCATTATGATTTAAATTTGGGATCAAGCAGGAGGAGGGGAAAAAAATTACACGCATCCATGATTACTGTGTTTGGGTCATTCAGATGCAGGCTTAAAAAAATAAGGTCTGGTCTCAGTGAATATGAAAAGTGCCGTGGGATCTTTTAATAGGACCTGTTATTTGCCCTCATATATATATCCAAAACTTTGGCTTCTTACCCAGTCTGTCATCGTTTATGCGACTTTCTGATCGCTGTTGTCCTTACCAGAAGTTACTGTGTTTCGGTGGTGCTGTAAGTAACTAAGTTTTAGACCTTTCAAAAGGAGAAGCATGTGCTTCCGCAAGCTCCAGGCCCCTTCTAGCCTCTCAAATTGAGCACCCAGAGAATGAAACACCCCAAAACACTGAGTTTAAACCACTTATCCGTGATTATTACAAATTATAGTAAAATACAGGTAAGTGTCTGGAAGGTGACCTTTTTAGAAAGTATATTTGCACACAGAAAAATTTGAACAAGCGAATCAAGCGTCAGAGAAAACAGCTTGCAGGGAGAAACTTAAGGAACTCCATCTGCTTAGTTCATCACAAAGAAGACTAAGAGGGCACCGACCATTTTTTGGTCAGGAGCCCACCAGGAAGAATGTTCTTCAGTTCCCTACCAGAATCAGGAGCAGTGCTGGAGGGTGATGCTGGAGGCAAATTGGCAAGGTGCTACATGCATGTTTTCTGAGCCGAAGTAGTTCACCACGGGAACTCACTACCAAGAGAATATAGAATCACCATCTTCTCATGTCACAAAGAACACGAGTGGCCCCTTTTAGGAGAATTGCTTTAGCCAGTCTTGAATTCTCCTTTATTCTGTGCATTTTACTGCACGCAGTTCAGAGGAAGCTGGGAAGAATGTGATACACAGGATTGTTTGTTCACTTTGAGTTGTATAAATCTAGAAAGATCTTGGGAAATTATTTCCTTTGTTTTTTGTTTTTTTTTTTTTTATTTAAACCAGAGTGCATTGGAATGTGAAGAAGAGTTTTCCTATAACAGTTTTATGGCTATGTGAGCAGTGAGGGTTGAGGACAGAACAGTCTGTGGCAGGGTGTGAAAGGACATCCAGAAGCATTACAGCAGGCACAAAAGTGACCTGGGATCTACACAGAGAAATCAATTCTTTGAATTTTCAAGCAAGATAGTAGATATATGTTTTCTTAAATACAGGTACATATCTTTTGCTGCCAACGAATAATGTTCATCTCTAAACTCTGATTCAGCATTAAGCTCATACTAAAACTACATAAATATTTCTCTGTATGTGAATACCTAGATTCGTAGATAGTCTCTCACTTGCAGTATTAATTAAATCTCCCTCTATCATCACACACAACACCAGCAAATAAATGAATGAGACCAGAACTTTCAGCCCCAAGCCTCATTTCAATGTTTAAGCTTTTCCTTGCTCTTCCGGGGATATGCATGTCAATGTCTTAATAAGGCAAGGACAGCCATTTACGTGCCTGAAAACACACACTAAAACTCAGGAAACCGTGCATGGAGTGGAATAGGAGTCGTATGCTTTCTCAGAGGGAAAAAGTGGAGTAGTTCTCTATCGCACAGTACAGGCCTCAGTCCACAGTTAATTTTAACAAAAGCATTGTCATGATCAGTGCAAGCAAACAAAAATCCCATTAGCCAAAAAGAGAAATATATCACAAAATAATTACACAACACTGCAAGTACCTATTGTGCTAATTCACAGCTGTTATTGTTGCTACTGTAGAGAAGCTTCCTCAGAGTTTTCTGCTGTAGAGGACAAGATGTTGCCAATTCCAAGGGTGATTTATAGCTAAGAACCTGGCTAATCCCTCTGACTGCAAAGGTTTACTGTCTTTCCCAAGCAGTCCTTTAACTTGAGCATTAAAGAACCTAAAAGGTGAAGTGATCTTTATGAAAGCAGTGCTTCCAATGGAATAATTTGGAAGGAGTTACACTATACACACGATTTCAAAAATCAAAACATATATATGATATATGCAAAATAACATGGACATTTGCATTAGTCTCACATTCTAGTAAATATAAAAGATTGCATGCAAATTTACTTTCAGAAAAAAATAATAATTTACAGATGGAAGATGAAGTTAGTAATGATTATAATGTTTAGATGATTATAGATATCACCTGCTTTATTTATCTGTTAATTGAATTGATTGTGTTTATACATTGCCCTCCATGGTGTAAAACGGCAAAGAGCCGTTGCTTACCATGGAGGTGAATAACTGTCCTCACATTGTAAACACAGGTTTCATATTATGGTGTTAAATATAACTATCTGAGTGAAACGGACTTGAAATCCAGAGTTACTGTCTACGCAAAGACCTGCAATCTATCTAGGAGTTACTGCCCTGAAGGTGAGCTGAAACTGCCTCCTCCATCCAGGAATTTCGAGGGCGAAGGCAGAGAACTGGCAGCAGAGGCAGTTGCCTCAAGCAGCAGCCTGCAGGGAGAAACTACAGCGGATCCACCCTTCATCTGCCCAGCTCACGATCCCATGCGGGAGGGAAAGCTCACCTTCGTCATGGTCTTGGGCTAATATGTTACATCACTTTCACCGCGTGCTTGGCATAATACGCTGGATTAAGACTAATTCCCTATTCATTATTCTAACAACCTTAGATCCAAATGGCAAATGTGGGAAGTGGCTATTTCCAGCAGACGTAGAGAGTAGGTAGCTGCTGGCAGTCATAGGTAGCATCTTAGCAGGCTGCAGCTCAATTCTCCCTGCTGAAGGCATTACAAATTCTAGCTATATCCAGCTTCCCTGGAAGACATTGAAGATGGTGGAGCACAGCTGAGGAAGACATGATGCACATCTCCCCTTTCCAGGCGCCTCTTGCTACCCTTAGTTAGAGGGATGACAACCTGTCCATCTTCAGGGCCAAAAGCTGGCTGGAGCTTATTGTTCTTTGCTAAGTAAATGAAACACTTGCCTTACTGGAGTTGCAGTAATCTTTCAGTGAACATTTCCATAGAGCTTCAGTCCAACACAGAGTATATACTATGTGTAGTTGCTTCTGCACAATGTGAAGTTTTCTGGAAGTCTGAGTCCAGGGCCACCTTTGCATTGCTTCTAAATCACCACAATGGCACCCATGTTTCCTTCCTTGCCCCCCAGTTTTCTTACAGATCTACCCTGGCTTTCTTAAGCTTCCAGACCACATGATGGACCCACTCAGTCATAAAACCCACCAGCCCCCAGCCTGTAGCCTCTGAACCTCATTGCTGTAGCAATTTAATTTGAGCCATACGCTTTCTGGGACAGTAATTCCATACTTATTTAAAGCGATCCAGTGAAAAGGAACTCTCTGAACTTAGATACTGACTTCAATGAGGATTTTGCCTGCGTATGCACAGCAGAACTGAGCTATTAACTGCTGATAAAGGACTGGCTCTTTGAAATGTGTTTTGTACTTTGATGTTTTTTTAAGAAGGAAGTTAAAAGAAGTTAAAAAAACATTAAGATTCAATGATCAAGTATTCAAAGCACTCACAAGTTCTCAAATTAAGGTGTCATTTAATAAGGCACAGGTCACACACAAGTTTAAGACTCTAGTTGGGGATATACAAGAGAATCCTGAAGTTTCTCAGATTGTCATCATTCTGGCTGGAGCCATTGCTCTGAGATTGTATGTGGTTTCAACTGTTTTGGGATAGTCCATGTGATTTTTTGCCCATTACAAAAAAAAAAAAGAAAACTGAAAAACTGATCCCAGCAGAAGTCTATACCAGATTTGGGTTCCCAGCTTCCTGAATGAAACAGAGTAGGATATCATGCCCTTTGTAGACAAGCTACGAAGAGATGGCTAAGAAAAATATACTCTGATGGCTATTTATTTCCTAGTCAGACATAGAATGTTCATAGCACTTTCATTTTTAAAATGACTTTTCTACTTCTAAACCATCCTAGTGTCCTTTGACTCCTATAAACCTCATTCATCCATAGGCCTGTTTTGCATGTTTATTCCTGCCTCTTTCAAAATCTGCAGCTTTCTATATTAGTTCAGTTGTTTCTTTCTCCTTCTCCTGTTTTATGGCAAACAATATGTTAAATTAATGCACAGTCTTCTTTCCAGTCTAGTAAATATCAAATAATGTCAGGGGAGACTTGTATGTCTCTTGTAGCTCTGGGAAGGTACACGAAGGACCCAGATGACATATCAGAGCTGTATGAGGATGGAGCATGTTCAATGCACTGTAATTTTTTGCAACTCTGCAATTTTCAAATGTATATCCTTCAGCCAGTTGTAGATAGATTTTCAAAATGAATATCAAGGAATAATACATTCTTATTCTCTGTTGCCAAGTTTTTAGTATCTTGTTGGGAATATTCTATTTTGTATAAATAATTAAACATCCAAGCCAAAGCAAGACTGGTTTTATAGCCCCAATGGTTATCACATTCCTCTGGTCTATTGTTCATAACCCTGTTTCAAATTGGACAGCACAGCAATTTTTATTCTAGTGTTCTAAACTTCAGGTAAATGATGTAACCAGCAGGCTTTTATCACATTTCTGTGAAAACAATTCCAGGAGATCGTTTGTTTGTTCTAATGTCAAGCAAGAAAATTTTCATTTCTTCTTCATTTCACATGTAGCCTTGAAAAATGTGTCTCCTAGAAAAACAACTGGTACAGACTAAAATTAGTAGGAATAGCTTGAAAGAATTCTTATCGTCTTACCAGAAGAAACAAACAGCCTTTACTCCTTAAATATCTGGAGATCTAAATTAAAATCCTTGTTTCACAAACACTTTTGTATCTGGTGCTTTAATCAGCTCCTGTTTAGCATTTTTTTTCTTTTTTTCTACCGCCATGCACATCCAGCTTCAAGTAGCTTGTAGAAGATCAAGTTTCTATATCATGATACTCTACTATAGCCATCTGTGTTTGTTCCACAATAAACAAGAGGATGTTTTTAACCAAGGCTTTTGTAATTCAAAGGAAATTCTCAGCTGAAAACACAGTTAATCTCCTAATGTTCTGCTGATGACGTATGAAATAACAGAGGATGACCATCCTCGCTTCTCTTTTGGACACTTAGAGATGCCATCTGACATGCTCTGCTAGTCGCCCCATTTTTTCTTCTGTATTTGGCCTCCTGTGTAAGAGGGAAATCAAGAGCAACGATCACCTGAGAAGCAACTGCATGATGTGTGGTGTCACCACCACTGTGCACTTTGGGGACAGGGCAAATGAGCTCTTAAAACCTCTGGGTTTTTCAGCTGAAGTTAAGCATGGAAAGAAGCAGGCATTTGTACTAGTCCTGCTTGATTTATTTGAAGTGAAACACTCTAAATGTTGGGGAGGGGAGGAAGGAGGTGAAGGGAGATCAAGAATATGAATATTATACCTGCCATACCAGGTTTAGCATTTGCATCACAAAAAGACTTTAAAGCACAAATCACTTGATTTTACAATTTTTGTACCACAAATTCTTTGGAGAAAACACTGTAAGACCTAAAAGATTTTGGGAATAATATAGAATAATCTGGAGAAAAGTCGATGTGTTTACGCTGTGTTTTGTAACTGACCACTAATTCCCTAAATTCGTTTGTAGTTAAATCTCTCTTTGTTTAAGTGTGTAATGGGCTGCTGAGCCAAATGTTTTACTGACTTTAATTTGTGATAAGTATGCTAGTCAAATGCTATGGTGATGTGCATTAAATGAGTTGTGAAGCAATGATTGAGTTATGCCGTCTTCCCAATGGAGCACTAATAAAAAACTTTATACCTTACAAACCATCATAACTCTGTATATGCCACATGAAATAAGGTATTAAAAAGTTTTAGAGAGCTTTAAAAATTTTATTGGTAGTTTTTTGGTATCGCTACACCTATAAAACTGGACTTCCTTAATTAGTAAGGACCTAGGCTCAGGGAAAAAAGAAATGTCTGGGAAATATTGGACCCTTTAAATTTTAAGTACTCCAACTATAGCAGTTTCTGCTGTCATACAGCTAAATGAAGTATGCTTTGATGAAGTGGTCATCTATCCTAGGCAGAACATTCATGCAGATTAGCCAGTACATTCATTTGGGGTTTCGGATTTAATTTCGAAGTGGGTTAAGATCTTGGTTTGGGGGAATTATATTATTCTTCTCAGGAACTTGCTGCTCATTAAAAGATCGCTGCACACAGAAGAGTCATTAGCTGTTCTATACATCATAATAGTATTCAGTCAAACTGTTCATAGCTGCAGACGGATGGGTCAGCAATGCTCTTGTCAGAAAACATTTCTCACGAAAGGAAGCAGTTGGACATTTCAACTAATTTAAAACTCACAGAGGAACATATGAATCCTACGTCCCAGAAAGATTAGGCAGTCATATTATTTGCAAATGCTGGCCTCCCCTCCTCTGGTAATTTGTCTGATGGACATGTGCTTGCACAGAGCACTTGAGCCTTGCACACTTCCTAATGAGGCCTGGAGCCATAGATGTCTGTGATGATCTGCAGTTTAACCCTTGCTTACAGCTGAGTTTTTCTGCCTTGGCAAGTACCTAGCTTGCAATGTACAGATTTCTTTAGTTGTACCAGGGACTTAGTTATGCTTACCCTTATGCACAAAATTTATGGCCCTGGAGACCTCCATAAAACAGCTTCTACTTTACAGGTCCACGAGTGGAGTGAGGAGAGGGCAAACAGCTGTGCCAGCTGAGGAGAGGCAGCTGTGATAAGGCTGTTGAATAATGGGGAAAGTGTAGCTAGGACCACCTCCCACCGCAACACCCTCACCCCGCTACAGCACTGTTGTAGAAGCTTCTCTTGGCTCTGACCCCAAAGAGCTGCATCTCAACTACGTTTGGATTTTTTTTTTTCACGTATTGATGGTACAATGTATGTTACAGTCCCACAATGGTGTTTTACCACTATGCATTTAAATAAACATATCTTGTTCTTTTCTTCACTAAATCAGCTAGCTACCACGGTCTCAGTAACAGCTACTTAGTTTCCTTTTTTCCTCTGCCTCTAGGTTATTTTCTTTCGCTGAACCAGATAGGCAGATTCAGGGGAATGGGAAAAGGCACAGGGTACCCTTTCTGCTTCCCTCTGCAGAAAGTGGCTGGTGACTTCTCATGTCTGCGCCTGCTCCTCACCCATTTTTAGAGCTGAGAAGTTGCAGAAAATCTGAAGTGTCACTCCGGTTTCCCTACAGTGTGCCATCCCAAAGGCATCCAGGCAAATTCTGAGTAAGATTTCTTGCTTAGGATATCACTGCAACCCAAACTACCCCGAGGAAAAGCTACTAGGACAGCGGAAGCAGGACTTTAAACAGGCCCATCGGAGGCCACATCTGCACTACAGCTGGAGATTTGACTGCAGAATGCCAAATAAGCTTAAATTTGCTGGTGAGAGGGGGATGGTACTTAACACAGCAATGAGACATCGGGACTTTGCCTATTTAGTTGCTGCCAGCAGTACTCCACTGTTATCAGGACCTGAGATTAGCTCTGAGATTAGCATATCGTGTACCTCTGACTGCAATGTGGACAGTAAGTAAATGGCAGGAACTGAGAGTGGTTTAGTGCTAGTATACTGCTCACTAAATATCTCCACTGGGAAAGGACACCAGCAAGTTTTCTGTGGAGATAATGGCAGAAGCTAGTCGGATTTGCCACACTCTAGATCTATGGAGGAGGATCTTTAGCCTACATTACCTGAAACTGTCAAATTTAACCCTAAAGATCTCACAGTATTTTACATCGGCATGTAAGTCTTCCTAACAGCTAAAAATCAGAGCCTGGCAAGAGCGACTACACAATTATTTTGTGCGTAACTGATGGTATAAGAACATAAGCAAAGCATTTTTTAATAGTGACTGAAATACTGATATGTACTTTTAAGATTTGATGACTAGGCCATAAGGAAGTCAATATAATCCTTCTATCTGTGACTTCGCACTTTAGTTGCTGCTTATACAACACACATTTGTGGAACGTAAACATGATTTAAAACATCTGCATCACACTTGTGGAGTGTCAGCTGGACACCTACACTTTTCCGTATGCAGTTCATAAGTTTTCCCCTGCAGCCTCTTCCACGGACCATCTTTAAGTCAGAAGGTGAAAAGTAGAACACGGAAGCTTCAAAAAGAGTTAGGAATGGCTGCCTTAGTCCATAGCATAGCAAGAAGAAGCATAGCACACAATTCTCTAAAAACAGAAATATCCCTCACTCAGATAAACACCCACATCCTGTCTGCAGGACTAACTAACCAAAATTTCCTTTTGCTTTGTCCCAGATACAAATTACTCATCTTTTTGAAAAAGAGATGTTGTTACTAAACTATAAGCATTTCCAACACAGTGGCAGATTTTCTAAGATACTCTTTTTTCACAACAATGAAGCTGGGCAGAGCATTGTGTGGTGACACTCCTCTGCCTCCAGCACACTTTCCTTCCGTGGTGTCACTTGCTAAGCTGGCATCACCTCCTGCTTGCTCTCCTTTGCCCCACTCCTTCCACTGTCTGGCCCTCTGCCTCTTTCTTTCTTCGTCTCTTGCCTTCCTCCCAGATTCACCTTGGGGCAGAGTCCATTAGCTGAGAGATTTAACTCACCAGAAGCAGAAAAAAATTGCCCACAGTTTTGCTGCCTTTCCTGTCATCTTGGGAAGTTGAGCTGGCTCATTGAGGGTGGTGCCAAAATGAAGTGGTGGGACAACACGATGGAGAGTGGGCAGGGAGGGAGATCTGCAAAGGGGGAGCAGGACCTTCCCCCTCAGTAAAGGTGAGCAGTTTCCACCTAACTGGATGCCTTCACGTCTGTCTCCATCAAATGTAGCAACCATGATGGAATCCTGCCCCAGCTGGACTGTACATACCCTATGTTCCAATTCATTAACCAAGACAAGTTCTCAGTTTCAATATGTAGCTGCTAACTAAAGCTACTCTCTGAGTGCCCAGGAAGCAACAAAATTTCATTTTTTCAGTGTTCCCTCTAGAATCATTAGGTATTTCACAGTGGCTCCATGGAGTAATAATAGTATCTAGGCAAAATATCATAGATTTTTGAGTGCACACCTGAGAAGAACTGTGCCCCTTCTAAGTTTCCTCAACATGCCAAGTCTTTCTAGCTGCTTTGCTGTTAGCTTCCAGTATCACAGGCAGCTAACAGAATCACAGGCATCACACAGCACGTGATGAACTTACCATTGCCTCCCCTTTTTAACTCCGGAAATTTGAAATGACCCCCATCATTATTGAACATCACTTGGGAAGCCAGGGCACTGTTAACTTCAGTGATTAACCAAGTCTGTGGTAAAGCAGGAAATCTAAGCCTGTGTCATCTAAAATCCTAGTTGTATATTTAACTGCACAAGACACAAGACAGACAGCAGAAGCGTAGATACCACATTACAAGGCATACATTCATAAGTTCCAAATCTAGCTCTAAGCCATAGTTACCCCTGCTCTTGTAAAATATAAACCAAGAATGATTATCCTTTTTATTGTCTTCCTTGCAAGCTATGAGGTACTTTGAGAAAGCAAGCACTGAACTAAATTAAATTATTTTGTTCCATTTAAAATGCACTATACAGTGCCATAGATACTTACTAGGACAAAATCCCAAATGGAGAAAAATTAATTTAGAAATATTTTCTAATGGGATTTGTTAGAGAAGTGTGAAAAGATCGCCACTTAACATCTCTCAGTTGTAAAAACATGATGGATTAAACTTGATAGTCGGCTGCCAAGTGACTTTAGCACTTTTTGGGTAGCCCAGCAGTCCATAAATAGGGTGCATAAATGCTTAAACATCCCAGTATTTCCAGGTATACTCTGATTCTGTTGAAAGGACACATTGCATGCAAGACTTCCTTTCCTATGTTAGACAAACTTACTGTCTTCCTGCAGCTCAGAGTTCTGGTTTTCAAGACCGTTGGATATTTGGAGATCCTGTTAACATCTCCGGCTCTTCAGCATGGCCTGTCACCACATTTACTCCCATTGTGGAGCTGTCAGAATGGCTCTGACCCTCTGTCGAGTTATGCAGAGGAACCACAGGCTAAATAGGTAGCACTGACAGATACGCATTGATGGGGATCTCGCTGGCAAAGTTCAGAACTATTTTTGGCTTTTCATTTTTAGTATCCACAAATCAGCAAGAAGTGAACTAGAAAGTGAATAGCCATCTCCAGTAACATTAAGAGGTTATACTCTTCAAAATGTTTTCTTTTTTGGAAATGTGAGTACATGCAATTGGATGACTTAGCTCATAATACCCCATATGTCAGCTCAAAGTCGAGAGCATCAGTAAAATCATTGTCCATTAAAACTGTCTAAGTGCTTTCTTGCTTTCTTTTGGCATCTATCCTACAATAAAGTACCTTACCTCGAAATAATCTCCCTTTTAATCATGGGGACCACTACATCGGCTGGGAGGACGGAGTGACTCAGCGGGACAGAAAGCAGCACCAAAGCCTATGGCTAGCTCAAGCATATTTGTATATTTTCATATTTAGACAGAGAAAGGAATGGAAAGCATTCCCCCGCCCTCCCTCTTCGATGGCTGTCATTTTGAGCATGGCTAGAGGTAAGATGAGGTTAAAAGTTCAGGAAATGGAGAGAACACAGAACAACATCCTATGCACCCGCTGTAATGTAACTGTGACAAGGGGCTTAAAACCCTCCCCTCATATTGCCATATACAGTACTCACTGCAAGTAGCTCCCTGTACTGCCTGGCTGTGACTACAGTTCATTTTTCAGCCAGGAGCCGGGTAGGACGGTGCCGAGCGCGGGCAGGCGATTGTGCTTTCAGCACGCTTTGCTGGACGGATGAGACCTGGCATCCCCAATTAGGGCTCTTGCACAATGCAGCACCCGGGCCGTGGCATTGCCATGCAGCCCAGCTCCTCAGCGCAGGCTCCCTCCCTTCGCCCCGCTCCGCCGGCACGGCAGCTCCAAGGTAAGGATTGTCCTCCCTGCCCTGTATTTGGGTGCAATAACCATGAGAAAACTTACATTTACTTTCCATACACGGTCTCCTCCCCACAAGGAAGGGCAGATCAGGATTTCTGTACAGCATCATATTGAAAGGATGAGGAAGGACTGCTGGTTTCTTCCAGGCTGGTGAGCTGCCACCAGCAAGCAGCACTTGAAAATGGAAGGGGCAAGCAACACCCCATCAGCCGACAGCAAGCAGACCACCCTGGGGAGGCAGGGAGATGCCTGCCTGGATTGGCAGTAGGTATTTGAGAGCGCTTGTAGTGGAAAAAGGATCCTCTTTCTCTTGTTAGGGGTAGACTCCTCCTTTATTCTGGTATGGTCAGAGCAGATTTAATAACAATGATCAAAAATGACAAATGTTTCATGCAGCAAATTTTGTTTGTGGCTGAATGACATTGAAACACAGGATTAGACAGAGTAGCTTGCCCCAAATTTGCTAGCCTTGAGTTTCTGTGGTTAGAAATAAAACAATTAGCATATATTTGAAGAGAGGGAAGCCAGAGCAAAGACTCTCTGTATTCCCGTGTTTCACCATTCCCACTTCCAGCAGCCCAAACCATAACCCCAGACACCCCTGCCTTTTATTTCTGCTTGATCTGTACGGGAGGGAATAATTTTTTATTCCAGTTGTTGTTGGGGATTTTTACAGTATCTTAATTCACTGGCTGAATATAATTCTTACCTCAAAACTTTCCATGGTAATATGTAGCTACTGCCACTGAAAGCCTTTTTGCAGCTATCAAGAAAACTGGTCTGGGCTCATGAATATCACCTGTTTTGTGGAAAACCATGAGGAGTCTGATATTCTAGTGAACTCTGTTAAAAATAATTTGATCACTTTCATCTCCAGCTCCCCACCCGTGACCTGCCACATTTTAGTGGGCACTTAATCTGTTATGTCGCTCCCCAACTTCTTTACCACAGTAGGGAATCTGCCAGCATTTTTATTTTAGTCAATATTATCGAGGTTTTGTTCATTGATAACAGGAGATTTGCTGTACTAAAATAACAACAGAAAGCTTCTAACAGGTGCTGTGATAATTGTTCCTCCTAGCAAAGATCTAATTCATATGATAATCTGTCATCGTCTGGCATTTCATTCTAACTGATTTTTAATGCTATATTGATCTCAGCTTCCATAATTGGCCTCTTCAAATAGTTCACTTCTTCTCAGAGAAAGGGGAATTGCAGTGTTTATTTCTTTTAGCCTCTTTTACTGACTGGTATCGCTACCATGTAATTTAATTCTCTATAACTTTTTTCTTTTAAAAGCAGAATCTGTATTTCTGAAGCCTAAATAAAATATAGTCAACTTGCATTCTTCTGAAAAGATAACTAAAGGAATTGAATGGTCTTAATTTACCTATCTTTAAAAAGCAATGATTTGATTACTTCACACAAAGGGTGTCACTCCTCATAATATCTCAGCCGGAAAAAAAAATGAAGGATTGTCAATAAGAAAAAAAGAAAAAGAGATGCTTGCAGGCTTTTGTGAATATCTTTCTGAACTGTTGTGTTCTAACCTATATAAACCAGCAGCCACAGATGCAGTAGCTAAGCTAACAAAGATGTATGGTGCTCTGTGACCCTCATCATCCCTGAGCATCTGAAAACAGAACTCAGAACTATAAGGTTACTGCGAATGTGGAAAATGGCAGGCAGTCAGCTCTTTCACCAGACTTAGCAAAACCCTAAGAGTAAACAAAAGGGAAAGTAGAAGCATGTAACCAGTTCTTTGCACAGGGATGGGGGAGAGGGGGAATTTTAGGTCATCTAACAGCTAATGTAAACTGCAGGGTGGATTCCTTCCAGAGCTAAGCTTGTAATTACATTAATCACACACACTAGAGCTAATACTATACGTTACACTTCCAGGATTTCAATAGCAGGTTAGAGCTATAAAGGAGGGAAACAGTCCCCAATATTGGGCACACCATTAATAGAAATAAAGGACAGGAAAATAATTGCTGAAACAGCTAGTCAGCCGAATGCTGAGGAAATAGTGAGTGAGCAATTATCAGTTTGTAATCGATGTGACCATTACCCTCTT
>Ga0181612_156546_pt1 | contig 19730 bp, 7 predicted proteins | sample HoacroProtozoa21_FD_119630 | JGI IMG/M metagenome (GOLD analysis project Ga0181612, IMG submission 119630) | Hoatzin crop microbial communities from Cojedes, Venezuel. Combined Assembly of Gp0051906, Gp0051904, Gp0051908 | reverse complement strand
ATTAAGTATTCCTAAATAAATTTCAAACTTGATCTGTATAAAAAACCAACACAATTTGAAAGGATACTAGTGGGGAGGACCTCCTTCTCCTGTGTGTGGAACCTCAGAAATGTAGTCCTTATCTTTATTCCGATTTAACAATGTCTGCATTAACATATGTACTTGAATTCATAGGCCATCATAGAAGAGAATAATGTGGAGGAACAAAAATATTAATCTTTTTATATACATCCATGCAGCTGGTCCAAGGGGATGGAAGCATTTTATATTATCAAATCTTGATTAGACCAGCGGGATTCATAGCTGAGAAGAGCATAACTGACCTCAATTTTCCTCTATGTAGCAGGATGGAATTTACCTCCATTTGCCCTACACCTGTGAACAACTAAAATTATGATAACTTTGTACATAAAGCTTTTAGAATAGAAAGAATATATTTTGGCCTTTGTAATATAGTTAATATGGTTCCATGGCTTTTTGTCTGGGAAAGGACAGAAAGGAGAGAAGAATGAACTTTGCTTTTTTGGTGTCCCAATCTAAAAAAACCCAGACAAACAAAATTTCAGAGACTACATCGAGTTTTTAAATCTAAGACAGACCACAAGATCTTCTATCTGTAAGAGCTAGTATTAAACAAATGCTAGTGTTACTTCACAGAACATGATCGTTTTATTGGCTAAGCTTCTCTAACTTTCCAAGTGCGTGAAGCAAAATATTACCCTAAGCCAAAAAAGAAAAGAAAAAAGAGGCACTGGCACTGTACTGTGGGTAACTGATATTTTCAATTTGAGGTTTCAAATTATTTGCTAGTTTCCAGCTGGAGAATCAGGTTTAACAAAGCTGCTGGAGGTTCATCCATGGGGCAAGCTTTATCTATTACACTTACACAGACACACGGGGAAAAGCCATCTTAATTCAGGTGCCTAGATAGCATAGAAAGCAGAGGACTACCTCTTCTAGTAAATGATGTGGATAGCCTTCAGAGAATCTTCTCTTCCAAAATTCACATGGGACAAGTTTTTTCACATTATTATACATTTAACTAGATTTGGTTGGTAAGTTTATTTTCTAATGATTTTTATTTGAAATAAGTTTCTTATTCTGTATTAGCACACTTCAGAGCTCTTTTATTGCATTTTGGCCAATATGGAAAGAATGTGTAGAAAAACTCAGTATGCATAAAACAAGGAAGAGATATGTGAAGAACAACTTCATACTCCATTTTATGTTTACAGTTTAACTGTGTTGCAAAGAATGAATTTTTGCGCATACATTTTTGTATGTAGGTTGTGGAGTCTTTCTCCACAGAGATACTAAAAACCCATCTAGACACAGTCCTGGGCAACCAGCTCTAGGTGGCCCTACTTGAGCAGGGATGTTAGACAAAATGACATCCAGAGGTCTCTTCCAGCCTCAACTATTTTGTGATTTTCTTAGAGATAAATGAGTTGAACTAGGTTTACATTTTAAATGCAATTAATTTCACTACAGCTTTTCAAAAGGTTTTAGTTCTTTTCTCCCTGCAACTTTACATGTCTTTAAGCATTTTGTAGCTTTATAGCCTTTGACTTCTGACATTGTTGATATGGTGTGTGACGGAGTAAAAGACAAAACATAAAAAACCATCCTAAACTAGAAAAGAGCATTACTGCTGGCTAGAAAGGCAGTCTGGGAAGCTGCAAGCAATAAATAGCCTTTTTGTTCTATATCTATTCTACAAAACAGGGCTTTGATGCACTCTGCTTACTAGGAACATCTATAAAGTTATGACCTATTTCACTGTAAATCTCTTTTCACTGGTAAGATAGGAAGGTTCCGAATAGTACCTTTTTGCTTGACATAAGTGAAAGAGTTTTTTCCCTACCTAGAATGTAACAAGATTTAAAAAATACATACAGTTACATATTTTGATGGTAGAACTGCAGACTCTGTACATCGAAAAATAGATACGTTTATGATCATATGCACAAAATAAAACCAGAAGTTAATTAGTATGACTACTTGGCCATTCCTTTGTCAACTGCATACCCTGCTGGCTAAGCACATCGAGAGAATCATCACAAGTTACTATACTGGGACGTCTCTATTATGTGATAATTGAGTAAGTGTGATGTATGAGTCGAAAGGAAAGGAGTGACGTGGAAGTTTATTTGAAATAAGCAAGAGAGTGGGAAGCAACTGTTAATTCATCCTATTGCAGATCAGTTCGTGATATGGACAAGTAACACAAGAATTTTTCTGCTTAGCTTTCTTGATGGTTGCTGGAAAAATCCAGATTCTTATGAATTCTCCTACACAGTGATGCCGTGCAAAGCTGAGGTACATTTTGTAGAAGCATACTGTGTTTTTGATTAACAAATGAAAACACAGTAATGAGTTCTTCCTGTAGACAGCTGGTAGAGACACAGTCATTATGGGCACCTTCTTTTCCTGACAGGTCCTCAGGAGAGGACTCCAAAGAAGACTCTTAAGAGATGAGGCATTATTTTATCTGTTGAATTATGCAGCCAGTGCGTGGAAAGTAAGTTGGAGAATGAGGGTGCTTATTGTATTTACAGCAGTAGATGGCATGGGCGTGCCATTTCCCACTAGAATCCCCAAGGTTACCCAAGCACTGCTACTGGTTCTTATAATACAAGAAGCTTAACCAACAATTAGACATTAAACAAGGCAATTTTCAGAAGAAACATACAGGAAATACAGCAAAATTATTACTATACTGAATGAAAGAAAATAGCCCCAACCAGTGTTCAGAATGAGTAAATTCAGTCAAATATTCCTTCTGCTTATGCAGATCTTGGTTCTTGTCCAAATACTCACAACCAGAATCCTATAAAACAGTCTCCAAAAACCTGCTGCTGAGATAGTACCTGCCACTAATTCAAGTGTACTGATTCAATCCTGCATTGAACTTGGAGGATTCCGTTGCCCAGAGATATCAGGGAGTTGATAAATAAAGATACTGCCCTTTAGATCTTAGTCGCTGTTCAGTGAGAGCACTGAAAACCTTCCTTAACATACTAAAAATACAGTGGCTGTCAGTGAGAAAGTAATTGTCAGTATCAGCAAATTTTCAGATACTATAACTAAATCAAACTACACAGGTTCACAAAATAGTTTTTGCTAATCCTTAAGACTTCACAAGTGAATTTAACATATCAGAGTGTACTATCATGTAGTTTTGTCAACTAGAGCAGTCAACTCTAGAATTTATATGAATTTTCTACAGAATACTATTCTGATCTAAATCACATACAGACCAGTAGCATGGAGTATCAACTATTTCATTCATTATTCTGGTTTTGGAAGTATTTCTATAAACTGATAAAACAAGCCTTTATCTGTGTCTAATGTCAACCTAGCTTCCCCTCAATCTTCTGCAAGCAGATATCTAATCAAGTTCAGCCAATGGATGAAAAGCATTTTACAAAGGTGTCAGCCAGCCCAGAGGGGGAGCAAAAAACCAAAAAAGAGAAAAAGATGACAAATTGATATGACTTTCTTCTACTTGCCAAGATCACACACTGCATTATCACAGCCTAAAATAAGCCTCAAAGGGAAAAAGTAAGTGAAGTTTCAATTCAGTGGAGAGGGAATAAAAGATAACCATCACCAGGATATAAATTATTAACAGTATATTTTGATCCAACTCCTAAAGCCAGCTGCTACTGAGAAGATTTTGCTAAAAAGCAAAAATATGTTAGAGACTTATGAGAAAGGAATAATGGAAGGTGATCGTAAAATCTTCAGGTGCTATCTCTGTCACTCACTTTGATTTAGATCACCTCTCTAAATTAGAGGATTAACGTCCAAAAATGCTTGTAAGGGAAGCATCAAGAATTTACAAAAAAAATTAAAGTCACAGTCCATATTAGTGAAATATAATATATCACTTTGTACTTAAAAATGCCTGCAAAAAATAGCAAATACTTGTTAAAACTGAGAAGGAATCATTAATGTTTGACATGGTTATATTTATTTCACAAAACAAACAGATTTTTGACTATTATTATCAATTTCTTCTTTTAAAGAAGACAAAGGATGTAACACCATGGTTACATGGACACAGTGTAATTACAATCTTATTAAACAATACATAACTGGGTAACAGTGTATGACTGATGTCACTGAATGCAAGTTTGAGGCACCAGTGTCAAAACATAGAAATATTATGTGCAAATGACCCTGCTACTTGATCAATCTGGCTGTGAGTGGAAAGAAATTAAGTGAAGGAGACGGTGTTGATCCACAGAGTGCATGTAAAATAGAGAACAAAAACAGCCAGAAAATACTAATCTGAAATGCTTTCTTAGTAACAGAGTAATAAATGAAAACCTATTTTAAATGCCTTCTCTAGTAACTGTCCCCTCCTTCCTGTGTTTGAAATCATAGATCTCCATGATAGTGGAATAAGTGCATTTCTTCCAACTCACAGGTGACATCCCCACCTATGAGGCTACAGAAGATTTCAACAAGAAGGAATACTTATTTGTTAGTCCTACATTAATTTTTTAAGCTTTAGCAGTGATGACTAAATATGCTCCTCCTGACAGCACATCCTATTTCTAAAGGCTAAGACTTACAGAACTAGGAGAGGTGACCTTCTGAAATAGGATACACTTGAAGTCTTTCTTCCGTATTTATATTGTAATAACTGACCCAATCACATAAGGTACAAGACCTATCCTGTTCTCTTACTTTATATATATAATCCAGTCTGTGATACACACTCTGTATCTATGCTAAATAGAATCCTTAGATGAAAGCATGTCTGGTGTGGAAATCCTGCCTTATATTCATTCTGGGGGAAACCCATTCCTCTGGAGATATCCAGAGCCTAAAGCACTTCTAGGCATAGCCTGGAATGGATCTGTGGAACTTAAGTATTTGAATACTGCAGTAGTTCCAGGGCAAAGATTAGAGAGTTAAGAGTTGAAGGCAGCAGCTAGGAGCATGGATTCCTTGTATTGATGTAGTTTTTAATCAGAAAAGCACCATTTTCTTTTGACCCTTAAGCAAATATATAATTTCAATTGGTAATTAGAAATCAAGCCATTATCACACAGCAAAGAACCATTTCAGACCAAGATTAACATTTCCAGAGCTAAAAAACCAGAAGAAAACAACAGACTTCTGTACTTATATAAGAAAGTTAGACAGCATAAAACTGGTAAGGTTTTTTGGTGAGGTTTTTTGTTTGTTTGGGGTTAGATGCTTTTTTGGGTTTTTTGATTTGTTTGTTGTTGAGGGGTTTTTTTTAACATAATCTGCTCCTCTTGTTGTAATAGCCTAGTTGTTATGGCAACCATTCATACTCCAGCAGACTTCCACAAAAGGGTTATCACAGACAAACAACCCATGTTTTTTCAGCCACAGTTCAAAAAAGCTGCAAAAAAGCCATAGCATTGTCCAAGAAAAGTACTGGGGTTCTTCCTAGTCAAACAATAGCACAACAACATACTTACCTACCATCTGCAACCCCTCAATCCATTTACTACTTCAATCCCTTCCCTCATGTTGGGGAATAAATAGTCTGTGACTATTTACTCATGATAGGGTAGCAGGAATCACTAGGTTAATGTTCACAAACCTAATTGCCACTAACAGCTGTGGGACTTCTTGTGGTCAGGACCATGAGATTTTAACTCCTATTTTACAGATGACACGGTGCTGTAAAGGTTCATCCAGACATGTGATAGAAGCAAGTGTCCATATGGATCCCTTTGAAGGAATCCTCTCTTTGTGCAGTAGACCTATGTATGTGGGAAATACTGTAATATTTTGTGATAATATTTGTGATATATCCTTTCAGCTAGAACATTTCAATATTCATGTGATCTGTAGAACAAGCTGTTGATTCAGTTCAGTTTAGTTGTGCATTCAGCATGACTTTCAGTTGTCCTGAATCTTGGATGCATAATTACGCAACTTAACCATTAAATTACCACAATTTAATATTTTATAAGTTGGGATAGTATTCATATCTTCTGTATGAGAAGCTACTGCGTGAAGACTTTCAGATATTAATATTTAAATACTTACCATTGTATATCCTCTGCCTGTGGTTGAAACTATATCTTCTTCATGTCACTGTATCTTGTGTCTCAAAAACCATATGTAGTTCTAGTTCCCCTTTCAAGAAAGTGGACTTATAAAACTACACAAGATCCAAAGACTGGCATCAGGAGAGATGAATGGCATAGAATAGCTTTCAAATAAATGACCGAGTAGTTCTTTACATTTAAATAGATTTACTCTTAACCCAGAGATTGCTGGAAGCTGGAAAGGTGTATTATATCTGTATCTGACAGGCTTATTACATTCTGTATGATACGCCAGTTGCCCGTATCAGGGACAGGTTACTGGCTAGATTGACCTTTGCTCTGTTGCAGCAAGGCTATTCTAGTTCCTTTTAGTTTTACCTTAAAAGTGGATGAAACTGTAAAGAACCTGAATTTATTTCTGTATTTTCTTTTCTTTCTAAAATAGGTCTGAGAATACGATTATTCAATTTTTCTCTCAAGCTACTAAGCTGCTTCTTATACATAATTCGTGTGCTCCTGGATGATCCTACACAAGGACTTGGATGGTAGTGGCTTTTTTGTTGTTTTTATTTCTGCTCTCAAAGCATTATTTAGCTTACAAGAAATACATTAATTTAATGAATAAATATTTGATAACTTAATAAGGGTAATACCATAAAAAAGCTAGTGCACAGGAGAAATACTGTATTTTACAAGAACCAAATCCAAAGCAAAGTCAGTTAAAGAACATCGGCTTTACTCAGTAGTGCATGAGAGAACGATGTATGAATGGGAAGTACAGAAGATGCATCTGAGAATTTTTTTTTGACAAGATTTATTGTGAGAAATGAGACAATCTGAAAAAGTGCCAGAGAAAAATCTCACTGGAAAATCAAGAACTGCAAAGAACTATTTTTTGACTCCACATGTATCGTAGAATGTCTCTTCAAGGACAGGAAATGGGTATGGAGGAAACAAGCAGTAAAGATTTTGCAAAACCTTTAACAATGATGGAGAAGAGAAAATCCATCCACAGCAACTCAGGGACTTGAAATTTTACAGCTAATGATACTTTCTGGCATGAAGAAGCTGCTTATATGTTTTGTTACGAGAACTCCAGTGAGCCCAAATGAAGTGTATGATGCTGCAAGGTTATGTCTGGGTATGCAGAACAGATTAGAACATCAGCATTTCTGCTACAGGTGTACTTTGATATTTTTGTGTTCATATGCAAAGATTTTTCTGCATCTTGCCGAATGCTTAATTCCCCAGTTTGTTTGTTCATTCAATCTAAATGTTTTTAACAATTCACCAGCCAGAGAATGTATTTGTCTTTTCTGTATGTATTATTCCCTTATATCGTGTTGTGGCACATTTGAGAGACTAGTTAGTTGGTTCTGTCTCTATGTAACATTTTCCTGGCTGAGAAGTTTCAGATAAGTCTTTTCTGCGTGCTCACTGAGACCCCAGTCTTAGAAGCTGTGCCAGACAAACCAGGCCTGTGCCCAGATGGTCCCCCATTAATGTCAGTGGTTTTGCCCATAGAGATCCTGAGGGCTTGATACCTAAAATACTACCATAATGCATTCTTACAAATGCGGTATTAGGAAAAAAAATCCTTTCTGGATACTGTGTCACAGCCTGATGAAAGAAACTAAGTGTGCTGAGAACATAGCCATAGAAAACATTATCACCTGATTGTTTTTAAAGTGACAGTTCTGGGAGGAATGCTTTTCATCACAGACACCCCTTGCAGATTTATTTCCTGTTTTTCAGAAATGGCCGCACAAGTTAGCATCTTTCATTTGCTCCTTCAGGCACAGCAGGTGTACAGGGAATTCCTTAAGACGTAAAGCATCCTTATTAATGGATACCATTTAGCACCTGTCCCACTCATAGTAGATAAAAATACAGCTATTACTAATCTGTGGTCTGCATATCCGTTTCTCTTCCGCTGACCTTGCTTGCCAAGGATAAACAAGGTTATTTTTCATCATTTACACAAATATTCCTAGATCCATTCTAAACATTTGAAGGGAGGATTTGTGCCAGCAGTTCAAGGCAAGATATCATCACATGTGCATAGCAGCTATTTTTTTACATAGGCGTCACCAGTTTCTTATTTGAATTACTGCTGCATGAATCTCCAGCCCTCCTCACATCCTCACAAGAGGATATAAAGTGCAGTTTGATGCAGTCTTTACTGTTGAGAGTATGGCAGGCATATGTGCTCTTTCTATCCCAGCCTATCCATGTTACAGGATTCCTAGTATCTCTCAATCCTCAATATTTCTTGTTTACTTAGTTCAGCTTTTGAAAGTATAATTTCAGTTGTTTTGTTTTTAAATTGGGACATGTTTGAAAAGAAATCTTTATGAAATGTAATCTGAAATGCTTCATGGTTCTTCGTCTACAGATACAGAACACGTACAGAACTACTTTCTAAAAGTTATATTACTTTTTAAAATGTCTGTATCCATCCCCTAGGGTTTCAAACTATTGCATGCATTTTATAGAACACTTAATAATGTAATTAATATCCCTTTCCTCCTCTATGTTTTTATGATTGTGTTCCCATATACATTTGCTAATGACAATGGACTTTGCATGGATGGGATGACAACGATCAGTAAGGAATTAAACCGGAGTTGTTCCAATCACAACTACACACCTGGAACGATTGATTGGTGAGTTCCGAATTTAAAAAGGCAAACCAAAAGTCCATGCAATGGTGGGAAGGGGAGGGAAACAGGAAGACAAATCCATTTCTTTTGGGAATGATGACATTTTAACATGTAATAGTGATGTTTCCGTAACTCTCAAGCAATTACTTCCATGTTCCTGAATATTCAAAACTGCCTTTAATACTGTAATTGTTTCTCTGACTGCATAAGTGAACTGCTGGATTGAATGCGCCTGTAAGGTCTGAATTCCATTATACCTTGCCAAAAAAATATGGATGCCCGTATTTAAAAAACAATGATGACTGGTGCTGAATGACTAACAGTAGACTATGGTGTCACTGAGTGTGCCAGATTCCAGTAGTACTGTATCAAGTGCCTATTAACATTGAGTTTAGTAAATACTAAGGCAACATGAGATTCTTCCAAGATACAACAGCCCCTATGAGTTAGATACCATTTGTAGCAGAATGCAGATAGCAAAAAGTTCACACAAAAGAATTGTCAAGTTTCTTTTTCCTACCACAAATAATTATTCCTCGGCATCTCTAGAATCAAAAGCTCAAATTTATTTATTCTTTCTGGAATTATAGGGGATGAACTAGCAGCCACTGAAGCCAATAAATGATTGTGGTGTCACTGGGTGTTCGATTACTCCCGTGGGAACTCAGCGATTGGCTCTGGATTAGAAATGCAAGCAATGTCAGTGCTCAGTAGATAATTACTGATTTAAATTTTTCATTTCTGAAAATTTTTTTAAAAAATAAGGCTGCTTAAATTTTCATTTATATGTAGAAATATTTTTTCTCTGGTTGATTTTGTTTAAAACACTAACCAGATTTTTATTAATTTCATATTTATTTTCTTACTATAATGAACAGGTCTCCTATTATTTGGGTGAATCGAAGCTTGCCTTTGTGGGGATTACAGGTAATAAGTAAATGGCCAATTTAACTATTTCCATTTAATAACTAGACAATATTGTTTTATAGCATTTTAATGATGTTAAAGGATAGTTGGAAAAGTTGGTATGAACAAAGAAATTTACTTGATGACCAAGTGCTACAAAAACATGAAGTAATGTTAAGCTGATCTGAGCTAACTGATTTGAATTTTTAAGGCTTTATAATAGATTTATAAAGTATTAAATCTTATAACAAAACACTGTAGAATTAGATAGCTTTTTCTCTTAGAATTATCAAGTTCTGTGGAGTTGAGTAGTCACTCTGCTAATGATGAGTTTAACTTCATTGCTTATGATGAGCTTTTGACATGCTGTATGGGCTTTCTTGCTAAATATACTAGACAGCTAAAAGTTAATTTGTAATATAGAAGCCTACAAGTTTGGAGGAGTATGTCATAAAAGATGCACTACATCAGTGCTTTGTGGGTCTTGGAGATCTTTTGAAGTTTGTGGCTCAATCCTCAGTGTCCTGGAGGCTCCTCATTTTAGGAACAATTTTTCACTCATGGACAGTGCTGTGGGAGTTCTCGCTGTGAAATGTGTTTTTGTAGTAAGAATTCCTTAAGCTTCTGGAATTATTATACCATTATATTCTTGGACCATGCTTAGAGCAATGCCATTACAATGGTTTGTGCCTCTATGTAATACATAATTTTACTAAGGGAAGAAACCCTTGATGAAAATACTTTCTAATTCCTTGCTTGAACTATGCACAGTTTGAAAACATTTTGACCTCGACATTCAGAATACTGTATTCAATTTAATTAAAAAATACTGAGAGATTTATTTGCTAATGGTTGCAGTCTTATTCTAGTAAGTTTATTTGATAAACATAGGAATTTATACATATGTGTATGCATGTGTATATACACATGCATTCACAGTAGGATAAATACAGTAGTTGTAAAGATACTTATTTGGAGAAACTGATACCGTATTTTGATTGCATATTTTAATAATTTTCCAATTCATAGCATCTTTTTTAATTCTAGATGATATTGCGAGTGCAAATAGTTTTCAGTAGTAGTGAGCATTAGTTTAAAATTGTTTGACTTCAGGTTCCAGCTGAATTTATACATATTCTTGATAGAATATTCCCACAATATACATTAAAATACAATTATTTGCTATGCAAAGGATTTAAGTAAGTTTAATACGTAGAAAGTTTGAAGTAATTTTTTTTACTATTTTGATATTTGACTGTTTAAATATTTTTGAATTACATAGTACGTACACTAACTACATATAATCTAAGTGAAGGCTGATAAGCTGAGCTCAATTGCATTTAGATATTAAAATCAATAATGATTCATACGTATTTTTTTTTATGTTTTCAAATTTCTGAATTATACACAGTAAGAAAAGTGTTTGGTTTTCCACACATTTGTAACATCTTTACAGAAAAGACTAGCTTCCATTATTTACAGCTTCCTGCTTCTCTTTCCTTCTCTGTCTTGTGAAAAGATCTTGGTGCCTTTTAGGAACAGACAACTGTAACTTGAGAAACAATTTGGCAGACTGTGCATGGAGCTCTCTAAAAACCATGGAAAGGCCACCCTGCAGGCTCTCTGGAGTGTTATATTTGGAAAAGAGCAATGAGACTCAAGTCACAGCCTGTGCTTTAGTCAGAAGAATAACAATATTTAAGCTTCATGCTAAATGCTGTTAGCTGAGATGGTTTCAGAAGGTGCATAGAAAAGCTGGGTTTTGTTACCTTTTACTTTTCATTGTAATGCTTAATGCCATATGTTCTTTAGAAGCCAGTATTGATACAAATTTTATCACTTCACTGAAGGTTTCTGTGGCTGTAATAAGTCTCTTTGAAACTCTGCTGCTGAGTTATCTAAGCTACAAGGTAAGTACTTTTAGTTACTCTTAGGCATAATTCATCACAAAAAGTAACGGAATTAAATGTTTCAACATAAAATTCATGTGCCTGCATTTGTGCCCACACTGATGTATGGGCAGGAAGTTGAGAAAAACACACGTGTAGAGGACAGCATATTGTCACAGGCAGCCCTTTTCATGTTTCCCAAATGTATCAATAATGCAATGGACATTATTCTCATTGATGTCAAAGCTGTATCTACTCAGTATCTATAACTCAAGTTTCAGGCCTCTAAAACTTCACACCAAAAAAACAGGCCAAGACAATACATTTCTTTTTCTGTTTTTTAGTTACAGATACTGACATGCTTGTGTTGTCCATCTCTCTGATGCTATTGGAACAGCTTTGCAAAATGCCTTGAAATCACCTGATGTGAATACAGTATATTTTTGTCTTTGCATTCTCCTTCAAAAGTCGTATTTTCCTAGTATTTTTATTCCATTTGCTTCATTACGTTTTGTTATGTACTGTCCTAGTGAGTTTTAGGTACTCTTTGTTTTTAGTATCTTCAGGAGATAAATACTAAAATCATTTATCAAAGTAAGTATGGCAAGACTTTGTTTCTAAAACTGAATATATCTTGGAGCATAATCTTTTTTTTTTCTATTTTTGAGTTACTGACATTTAGTGACTGTCAGAGCCACCACTCAAGTTAGAGAGTTGTACTTTAGTGTTCTTTTCAAGTGATTATGACATAAACGTTTTCCTTAGTACCTGATAATGCTAAGAGGTTTAAAACTGTCGACTGCCTAAAAATTATTCTTCTTAATCCTTGTAGCATATACTATTTAGGTGTTAGGGGTTACAAATGCAAATCAAGTACAGGCAGAAAAAATCCAAAATTAACACATCTAGTGCTAAAACAGTAAAGAGCAATCACAATTTATACTGTTCCCAAGTTTATTGGGCAGCATTTTATCCCTATCCATTTTGCTTGTGGTCTGCATCAATTTCAGTGAGTACAGAAGATGAGAGAAACACTGGCATATCAGCTCCCATGAGAAGTGACTTATTAGCGTGCAATGGGTGTAAAACTGTACTACCCTGATTTGCTACCTATACCTGTCACAGAAGTTGAAGCAATTTTTTGATGGCTATACTTCCACTCCTGATAAGGGAAGAAGAGTAATGTAAGGAAGAATAGTAGCACTGAAATGCAATTTGGCAATCCACTTGATGCAAACACCTCCTTCCCTCTGGTCCTGTCCTCGTAGTTGCAGTCTGAAAATGTCATGATAGAGCCATTTAGCACAGTTTTACACCAGTCTCAGGAAACCAAGAACGCTGTTATTTCGCCCACTGTAAGGCCTTTCTGCACAGCCAGGATGACCAAAGGAGTATTGGGTCATGTAAATCTGTGACAGATTACTTATTTCATGCCAACATTTCCGAAGCTTCTACAATTTAGACACAAGTCAGAGGATGAGCCAGGAAGAAAACAACAAGAAAACAATTATTGTGTTTGCATTTGTGTGCACATTGCTAGGATTTCACAAATAACTGTAAATTAAACAAAGCTGTCATTTGAGAGAATAGTCCAAAGAATTTACCTTTCTGATACCTGGTTCATGACATATGGGAAATGATTCAACATGCAGCATAGTGTGGACATAGTAGTGTATCATGCTACTAGGATACAGTGAATTTGCATGTTTTATTGCTTTTTTATGGGGAGGAATGCAAAGAATGTAGCACTGTATTACACTGCTGATCACTTGAATCCAAGCATGAGTGGTTTACAATTTGCATTCTCATAGCTTAACCCATTACATGAATATTTGCCCTTGACTAAAATTCTGACAGATGTCCATGTTAGTAATTTCCATTGCCAAAACTAGTCACAGATATCTGGAAATCCTACTATATCACTCGCACACAGGCAGTCTTAGCTGCTTTTATCAGTACCGTACGTTCTCACTGCAAAAGGCAGTTTTGCAGGAAACATGATGCATTTGTATGTGGAAGCCAGAATTTTACAGCTGCACGCATTGCTAAGTAGCTGGAGCACATCCACACAGGCATTTTACCTGCACAGGTAAATTATGTGACATTTCTTTTCTATAATGCCGAAAAGAAAGCTCTTAATGTTAAAAATTAGGAAATTAGTGAAAACACAGAGTGATTCAGTTGAGAAGATAAAATTTTCTTTTGATTTTATTATTCCTACAAATAAAACCACAACTTACAGTCTCATAATTTCGCTTTTGTTTATAGGGCTGCTTCTCACACTAAATATTTAAGATTATTCAAGTATGTCTAGCTCCCACCAATTACAATTACGTGGAAGACCATAACTCCTGCCCCATAGGTACAATGGCTTCCAGATGTGAAAAGACAAAAATAGAAAAAGAATTTTATGTGCTGTGGAGCTTGTATTTAATTTTCAGTGGTTATTTCAGTGGTAACAGATAGTTACTTTAACAGGAAAGATTAATATGTCATTGCAACTGAAAATATAATGCTGTACTGCAAATTCTTGTAATATTGGCATGACATACACTATGTTGTTATTGCATTACCTGTGATGGAGTCTTGATATGCAGATTTAGTAAAGCTGTAAGTCACTGAATTTTAAACACCTTCTTTTTTAACTGTATTTTACAACATTTAATCATTCACAGTCACTGCTCAGATGTAGAATAGAAATAGTATTATTCCCATCCTGTAGCTAGCAGTACGCTTTTATTGAAATATGTGGGAAGACCTCTAATTTTGTGTAAGCAAGATCAAATTCCAAAAAGCCCTGAAATGTATGGAAGTGTTTGTGGCAGAAATAGAGAACTTTGATCTTGTAGTCCTAATTCAAATATTAAACACTAGATTGTCTTCCTTACTTCTCTCTCCAAAACAGATGGGAGAGAGCAAAAAAACAAAGTAAAGATAAAAGAAGATAAATGCAAAGGAAGGAAGGACTTACTACAGAATACCGCTATCTTTCCCTAACTTAACTTCATTCCTCTTTTTAACACTTATTTCTTAATAAATTAATAACTTAATAGCAGGATTAAAATTAATAAAGAAAAATATCTAGACCTCTGTGACTAACATGCAGAGGCTAATGAAGCAAGATTAAGAGAAAATGAGCTGGTATGTTTTCTTTGGAAAATACAACATATTTGCATTCCTCTTTTGCTTTATATTTTGCTGTGAAGTTCTATCCGAAAGATGTACAGAGAGTAGCTTATCATTCATAAAAATCATTAGTATGGACTATAGGGCAGTCACCTGTGCACAGGGGTAATCAAAACAGTTGATTCGATGGTAAAATCTTCTGAGTAGGGCATGTCCTTTGGCAACACTTATGCTGTGGTAGGGCTTTGTCTTTAGTTTTGATACAGTCTAAGACAATAAGCATTAAGGTAAGAAAAGCTTTGGCACAATCAAAAGCTAAAGCATTACAATGGAGGATTTTAAAGATTTAGAGGCTTCTAAGAAAAAGAAGTAGAAATAGTTGCAGATAAATTTTCCAGCAGGGTAGTCTATTACACTTATGAACAGTCACTGGAAAATGAGAACTATTAAAAAGATAAATTCCTTATGACAGGAACCTCACCTCTTTATCTGTGTGTAAGTGTGCATGTAAAAATAAAAGTAAACTAACCCTTGAAGAACAAAAAAGTAGAGACAAGATGTCTGTGTACAATTCCAAGGTACCTAAAAAATGCAATAGAAGAAAACAAGAGCATATTATGCTCTCAAAAAAGTGAAAACTAAATTTATTGAAGCTCTTCATTAGCTGAGAGAACGAGCTGACTAGTTACCGCAATTAGAATTCCTCATTTGAGCTGCCTTACTCGTAGCAAGGAAATGTAGGGTCATATGGAAACAGAGAACTGCTTTAGTAAAAATACAGATTCAAAAGCATTGACTTTTACCTGTGAGATGCATTGTGATAAACAGTAAGAAAAGTAGGCCAGAGCGGCCTACATTCTATATTCATTTTTGACATATGTGTTTAAATCTGAGATGAATGATCTTCCTGAAATTGAGCTAGTGGGAGAGACTCCATATGTGGCACTGAAATATCACATATATTTCTCATCAGATCTATATGTAAGCCTACTGTGACATGGTGTTTTTTTTTCCTTTTCTTTGAAGGGAAATATCTGGGAACAAATTCTGAGAATACCCTTTCTCCTGGAAGTAATTAATGCTGTCCCTTTCATCATCACGGTAAACGTATTTAAATTAATATATTTGCACACTGCACTTTTATAACTGCACAAATACTCTTAATTCTTATTGAAGCAAATTTGAATCTTATGTGGATGACAAATTTGTCCATGTGGGAACAGAAATTTGTCAACAACAAGAAGAATTTTTGCCACTTGAGTGAAGTAAGAATACAGATCACTTTCCCCTTCCTCCCCGATAGGGGACAAACATAACCAAAACCCTCTAACTCAAACTATAGCACAATCGATAAAATAAACAGCTAGACATAAAAATCTAAGAATCTCCGGTGTCTGCTTTGAAAACTGACTGTGCTTATTTTATCAAGTTATCTTACATGCAGTTAATCGCAAAGGAAGAAAAAAATGTTATTTTGAGCCATATCTCACACTAGAAACACATTAATAATAAGTGTTTTTCCCAAGGGTTTCATTTCTGCTTGAACAGAAAATCTCTTATTCTTGGACAGAAAAGTTTTTAATGAATTTGTTAATTTTTCTTTCAGATTTTCTGGCCAGTCCTAAGAAACCTGTTTATTCCTGTATTTTTAAATTGTTGGCTGGCAAAGCATGCTTTAGAGAATATGATTGTAAGTATAACAAAGGAAATTACTATTTTAGAATTTCAAATTTTTAGTATATTGTCTTTAGTGGAATTTTGGCAGTATAGTCCACTGTCCAACTTTAATAGGAAGCTAACCAGATCTGTATTTAGATTAGACAAATGGTCAAGCACTGCTAAACTGCTTTCTGCATCAAAATTAGAAAAAATTAAGACATCAAGTGAAATCTCAATTAGTATAAATTATTACTGTGCCAATATGTGAAAGTTGGAATGGCTGGTTCTTTTGCTGCTCTTCCATTCATACACAATTACAGGGCACTCAACTGCTATGTCTTAATTGGTCCTTGCAGCCTGTAATTTGTAAGCTAGACATGAGCAGACAGGCCTTAAGGCAGCTTGAAATAGTATCAGAATTGTGCCAGGATGGACAAAGAGCTAGTTAAATAATCACAGAATCACAGCTGGCTTTTTTGCATCCTTCTATATGATCAGAAAATTCTAAGTGTGTTTGAATGACTGCGTTTTATCAGGGCACTATATAATTCCTCTACAGAATCAGCTCATGCCTTATTAATTCAAAACCAAAAGTAACACCTATTTTCCATTAATATAGAATGATCTTCACAGAGCTATCCAACGCACACAGTCTGCAATGTTTAACCAAGTCCTCATTTTAATATCCACCTTACTATGTCTTATCTTCACTTGGTAAGTGGCCAAAACCCCTTTGTTATAATTATATATTGGCTTTTCTTCCTTTACTACATGGTGATAAAACAGGCATTGTGGAAATCATGCATTGAAATAAAGAGAGCAGTATATTGCAGTGAAAGTGTTAACTAGCACCTGGAATTACCAGGGTCCTGATACACTGAGCTTGGAAACAAAATGTGCGTGCATCGGAAAGGGAATCATTCTCACTCTAAGGAAGGAAATACAGATGGTGCAAAAACACAGGAGAAAGGAATGGGGGAAAATTTATGTATGTACCAAGAGCACTGTCTCAGCAGAAAACTCACTCAAATTTGAAGACTACGAACAGAAGCACCCATACCCAAGGTCACCTTCCTCTGACTGGTGGGACAGACAGAGAAAAATATGCAAGATCTCAGCCTTAACACTCTGATGACGAAGTCAGGTTTCTGTACAGAGTACATGGGACAACAGCTAATAGGTAACAGAAAGTGCAGATTTTATTGATGTAGATTACAGAAAGTAGTGGATGGTAGAGTCAAACAACCAAATGTGTTACTCGAAAGAATTTTTTGCTGCAAGGCTGTGAAAACTTAAATTTACAGGAGTTGGAGAAGCATGGGGAAAAAACTGTTGAGGACATTAAATACCAACATACTCGGTTAACAAAATTCATGAGCTGCAGATTATTGAAGGCTAGGAAAGGATCCACAGAAAACACCATTTGATTGCCCCATTTTTATACTCTGCCTTAGGGATCTGCTGTTGACCAGGGCTGGAGACAGATAAAGTAGACTACAGGAGTCTTTGGTCTTACCCAGAATGGTCATGCTTATGTTTTTATAAATGGATGGTGGTTATAATGTAGCTTGGTAGCTGACTTAACATACAGAATTTTCGCAGCAGTGGTGCCTGAGTAAGTGAGTATCGTATACAGGAAAAAAAAAAGTAGAGGAAGAATGTGTGTGTGTGTGTTACAAGATGGTGGACAAGGGGGCAGTGAACATGATTCTGTGTGGAAAGGCTAAATCACTTGTATTTATTTTGTCAGAGAGGGTACCTTTGGGTCAGCACACTGATAAAATTTGGTCTATCATTTTGGAGACAGTGATTTGATTTTCCCTTACTTAATTTCTCTAGCTTGTTTTTCTGATAGCCAATGTTATGTGCTGCCTAACACTTTTGGTAACAACAGTGTAAAATAACACATGGCCTTTTCCAGTCTTGTCCCTCTCTGTCCTTTTTTCAGGAAGATAAGTTTGTTCTAGATGGTGACTAAATGAATGGTCCAGTCTTACCCTTTGTCTTATGCCCACACAAATGCATAATGACAAATGCTGCCAGTTCTAAACAGTAACGAATTTTTGTGAGATTAAATTTCCTACTGAATATTATGGCCCCTTAGGAGGAAATTTTATATGAGTAAGGACTATGGTACTTGACCCACAATGCATAAAATTCTATCACTGTAGCACTTAGATATTTTTAGTTGGCTCTAATTTTGCTTTTTAATGTTTTCCAATACAAAGCGCTCTTGAGTAAATATGCCTTCATCTTTTTTACTAACCTACTTCAATATTTTACTGAACTGCAGAACATAATATCTATCCAGTTCTCACTGAAGTAAGCTAGTAACAAGAACGTTTCCTAAGAGCTCACTGTGATAATCCCTATAGACGCTGCAACTAAACAGAACATCATGCTCACCACCAGGCATTTGATAACTGACAGTAAAACATGCAGAAAACGGCAAGCTCACCTACAGTAATTATGTCTGGTCTCAACAGCTGCAGATACCAGCTCATTATAGATCTTTATATACTGACCTAGTATTGACCCTGCTAGACTGCAAAATAAGCTAAATAGGATGAAAATGGCCAGTAATGCAGTAACTAAGGAAATGAAGCACATTTGGAATGACTAAGAATAGTTGTTCAAACATCTACAGCTTGCCAGAGACTGGAGTTCTGTTTAGGCAATTGTCGCTTACATGAAAACACAGCATTCTTACACTGTTTTTTGCATCTGTGTATGATTTTGTATGACAGACTATATTTTAAAAATATTTTTAAAATTCTGTATAAAGAGTCTAAATTAACTAGCTTAATGTCTTTGATAAAGTTACATGTATGCTGCATTTGAGACTGTGTTTCATTTTAAGAGACATCATTTATAGCTTACATGAGTTTCTTCATAATGAAAGAGAAGCAAAGTCCATTTCTGGAATCTATCCACTTGAAGATGGCTTTCACCAGGCTGATCTTTCACATTTTCTGCAACAGCAAGCAGTAACCAAGTATATTTCCCCCAGACACATATGGGAGCCAGCACTAGACTTGTCCATACCTGTAATGGAGCACAACACAAAAAAATTTTGAGCTGCCACCAGTCTGTATTCCTGTTTTGCTTATATTGAGAGATACTGCCTTGGTCCGTGAAATACCATAGCTTCAGTAATGCAAAATTAATAAACCTAGATTAGTAGCTTGAATACAGCGCATACGGTTTCAGAGCACTTTCCCCTTAGAGTATTGTCATAGTTTAAAACAGCAGCCAGCAACTACACACTAAACAGCCACTTGCTCACCCCTCACCTTCCTCCCCAGGGGGATGGGAAGGAGAAATGACAAAAGGGAAAACTCATGGGTTGATATGAAGACAGTTTAATAGGACAACAAAGGAAATACTAACAATGATAATAATGATGATAATAATGAATATGCAAAACAAACCACATACAATTT
>Ga0181612_137634_pt1 | contig 19733 bp, 20 predicted proteins | sample HoacroProtozoa21_FD_119630 | JGI IMG/M metagenome (GOLD analysis project Ga0181612, IMG submission 119630) | Hoatzin crop microbial communities from Cojedes, Venezuel. Combined Assembly of Gp0051906, Gp0051904, Gp0051908 | reverse complement strand
GTAATCCCGTTAGGAGTAGGAAGCCTACCCGATGCTGCTGGTAGTCATCCTGAGTTTGTCCTTCACACTCACTGGAGGTAAAAGGCGATGCTCTGGACCTGATGCTGCTGATTGATAGATGATTATCAGCCCTTCCCAATACAAAGCACTGTTAGCAATGGCTGGTTATGGGAACACTCTGCTTTATTATATTGTGCTTCCCTAACAAACACACTGCTCTCAGAAATTCATTTTCCTCAGTCTCCACAGCTTGCTTCTCCCCGGGAGATGTAGATTTGTGACTAGCCATGGGAGCAGCTATCGCAGTTGGTGGAACGCCATGTTCCCAAGCTCCAGACCAGTGTTACCCAGTGAAAAACAGCCCAGCGTCTGAGAAGGGTCTTTTTCACTCTTCCAGTGCTAACTTCTCGTTTCATTTGGTTCTTTTTTGGAAACCACGGTCTCTCGTATATTTTTAAGTCCCAGGAAAAAACAGTCCAGCTTGTTCCTGAAATAACTCCAGCTCTATTATGGCAAGGCAAGAAGTCAGGGATTTGTTTTTCTTTCCTGGTTTGATGTTTAGTGCTTTTTATGAGACATGCAAGTGGCAAACTTCAAATTACAATACAATCAGTCTCGACACTGTATTGACAGTGAAGACAGTGCTTTCCTTCATCCTCATTGGGAAAGTGTTTATGTCTGTAACAATATATGTCTGTCACCTCAGTTCATGCAGAACTATATGCTCTGCCTTTTAATATGTACAGGGAAGGGAATAAAAAACTTGTAATCAAGTTTATTTTCCTCCAAAACTGAAAAATAGCACTGGAACAGGTATAATTGTGTATTCAGATGCAGATGTACACAAGCAAGCATTAAAAGAATATTTTAACGAAAAATGTTCTGATTGAATCCAACAACAAAGATTTGGAAAACACTGGAGGTCGCTCATAACAGATGTATTGGAAATGGTATCTATATCTGAAGTACCCTGTGAAAATTTACTCATTTGTTAATAAGCCCTAGCTTTGCCTCCCATCCTTTTATCAAAGGCTTGAAATTTGGCAAAAAGATTGTACTAACACTGGGCAGGAAAGATACACCTAAGAAAAGCTGTCCAAATCTGGCTAAGGTTCTGAAGGATAAAAGACAAATGCAAATACTTGCTAGCGTTTGGCAGTAAAACTATCCCAAAATATATTTCACTGAGCATTCTCCATTGTGGATTGGTGGGGGTTGGTCAGGACTTTACATGCAATTGCTCTTGCCTCTTGCTGGAGGCCAACGTCGGAACAGACACAAGGAATGACCAGAAGGAGTTGCTCCCACCTGTTTTCTCTCTGGACACTTACTTTTGCCCTTATCATGCCATTCAGATTTGTTCAAACAATTAAAACAACCAAATAACCTAAGCCTCCATCCTACCAAGGCCCCAGCTTTCCAGCAAGTAAAAGAAACTCCTATTTGACTATATTCAGCTAAGAACATGGTTTCAAATAATCTAACCCCAAATTACAAAGATATTACCTCCATAACCCATTCTTCTAACAGAAATTTTGATTTAACTAATGACTCACAGTAAAACCCTCCTTATTTACAAAACACATTCCTGAAGTAAAAATATCCTTGCACTCCTTGAAACACAAAATGTGGCTCCTAGGGAGGTTTTGTCCATGGTCTAAAAGATTAAATAGCGTTATGTTGTTTTGAAAGCTTCAGATTTTGACTTTAGCATAGAAAGACTGGGGTGATAACCGGCACAATTAATTTGATTTTAATTTAAATACTTCTTTTCTAGTGGGAATGTGATGTTCTCTTTTCTTTTTTTTTGATGCTAGGTAAATGAAAGTTTGCACTGTGCAAACAGTAAAGACACATATTTGCTTTGCTTCTTGAAATAGCAGGGGATTTTTTATTTCTTGAGGACAGCAGCTGAGCTGAGAAATGGTGTTTCCTAAGAGCTGAGCTGCAGCTGACCACCAGAACTCTGTTCTGTTCCAGTTCAGGGAAGGCTGTGATTGGAACAAGAGAAAATGTATTGGAAAGAGTTTTTTCAGACTTTCCTAATGAGAACAAGTACCTGGCAATATTGTTCATTTTATTTCAATATGTTATTTTTTCTTTAATTTTTCAAGATTCTATGGCAATTTCAACTTATCCAGGACAAATGGAATATTATTGATAAGGGGTTGAAAGGCAATGTATGCCAAGATACTCCGCATAAGCTGGTCCCCAGTTATTTTTCCCAGTAAAGACAATTGAGTTATTTTATATTAAAGGCAAAGCAAAGTACGCACAGGTGCTATAGAGCAGATGACAGGCGCTGAAATCCCATATTGCTATACCCTGTGGTAATGCACTTGTGTTCCCAAAACTCACATCCACGTGCTACCTCTTGAGCTGTGTGGATTGCTGCCGTTCAGAGAAAGCCCCCAGAAGAGCAATAATTGACCAGGGCCAATTTTCTGTCTCTTCCTCTTCCTTCACTGTTTCCGCAGGTAGGAACCTGTTTGTTTTCCTTGACCCAGGCACCTACATTTCCTTAGACCTGCTCCCCTGGGTGACAGATAGTACTCCAAATGGCAAAACAAAAGAATAAGCATTCCCTTTACTGACTGATGGAAACATCTGCATAGGAAGTTCATAATTAAACCAGTATAATAGAAGCTCACTGTATTAAATCTGAAGTGCCCCCTTGCTTGGATTTCTTAAGACACTGCCAAACACAGCTGGCAATATATTTATTAGCTGATGAGGGCTTAGCCACTGTAGCTTCAGATGGTTTCCAAAGCAAAATTGATTGTCCTTATTATTTATTTACCCAAATAGTAGCTATCAATATTTATGAGTGACAGGAAAGTAATGCAGACTTACTTTTAAATAAATTAAAGAAGCACTAATCTAGAGTAGTTATATAATGCAGAAATAACCTGCTTAACCTTTACTTATATTTCCCAAACCACTTACCCAGAGTGAGTATTCTGTGCAGAGAGAGAAAGGAAAATAGACAGACCTGTAGAACAGATGTGTGCTAGAAAAAATAGGATGTACTTTTCCATTATATGTATGTAATATAATATGAAATACCAGTTTAAACTGAACAAAATACTGTAGTCCGTATAAGCTCCTGGTCATTTCATATAATAAATCAGTTTCAGTCCAAAATACAGTCTAATTTGTGGTGTCTTATATCCCCAGGATATCTCAGCAGGAGATGTGATGAAGCAGGGGAAAGGACCAAGCAACAGGCAAGTTTGCTGCCTGCAGACCCCAGCCCACAAGCACACTCAGGTTCAACAGACACCAACTGTAAGCCAAATAACTGAGATCTGTGTCTGTCGTGGAAGTCATCTCAATGACAATTCTTGTAATCTGAATGTTCTTACGATGCATTCATGTGTCTGGAAACGTTGCTGAAACTGATATTGTTATCAAAAATTTAGGTGAACAGAATGTTAATGACTCTTTTATGTTTAAACTTTCTCAATAGTAGCTGATTATTTTTTCCACACTTGAGAAATTTTTCACTATCCCTTCCAATACATGAACTGAGGATCATCAGCGAAAAGGAGAAAGAAACAGGCTGAAGCTAACAAAAGGAAAATGTTTCTTTGCACAATAGGTCATTCGGTAATATGTTGAGCGTGCTAAAGCATACATGAGCTTGGCCATGCTGGACCAGGCCGAGGGTCCATATGGTGCAGTACCCTGTCTCCAGCAGGATCTCCAGACTCAAAAAGAAGTCAGACTCAATATGGCTGTTCTTACCTTCTTCCGTAACCTTTTCCTGCTGGCCTGAGTCCTTGTATTTGGACACGTCAAAAATATCTCCAAAGGAGATGTTAGTATGATCTCCTGTATACCTAAGTCATCGCAGGTCATCCAAATATCTTTAATAAATCCAGAAACTTCAACTAAGCCATTTCAATCTTCAAGAAATTACAAGTAAGATGTGTGCAGAAAGTGGGAAAGAGCTTGGAGCCACCGACACACAAATCCTCTACAATGGCAAAAAAAACTGATCACAGAAAAGATCAGATCACACCACAGGATAAGTAATACCTCAGGCTACTAAAAAGGTGAAAAATCACATCAAGATCCCTGCCAGAGTGTTGAAGAGAAGGCCAGGAGGTAAGATGGCCTATCGACTTCAGGTGATGAGACGATGGAGATGCACCAGTCAGGCAGCAAAGCCAACAGGATTTGCTGCACAGTCTCAGAGGGTTCATGAATTCTGCCTAGCAGCCAGTCCTTGGTACTCTGGAGAAAAATAAAATAGAAAAACAAAACAAAAAAAGCCAACAAAGAGAGAACACATCAACACAACTGTGAGTTCTTGGAGAATGGCTTAACCTGCTTAAGAAGACCTGAAACTGCTACTCTGCTCCTCAGAGCTATTAAAGTTTGCCCTGTGAAACAGTTACTACTTGACCTCCAGCGATAAATGGTTGAAAACCTGATGCCCACAGGCATGTCAGATTTCTGAAACCAAGGACAAACCCTCTCTCACCCTGGATTACATACCCAAAACTTGTTATTATTCTCCAGCAACAGCCAACACAACAGATTTTCTAATATTATTTGTCTGATTTAAACTTTGCACAACATATGCTCAATCCTTCAGTCCCATGAGGAAGCAGGAGAGGAACTATGCAGATGCTATGGTTTAGCTCCCATTGAACCGAGAGAAAATCATCTCTCATTTATTTTTTTGGGACCTGGCTTGCAACCTTGGCTGTTAAACCAATGAAAGCACTGCTGTTGGCTTGAGAGAGGTTAGCATCTGTGAATATAAAATTCAAAGCTGGGGTTGGGGAAAAAGGCTGTAACATACAGGCAACAAGCAGCTCTGCAGTATAACTGGACCTGGTCTTCCTGGAAAAAACAAATGCATGTTCCCCAGCTTCATAGGGTGCAAGAGACTGCAGTTCACCAAGGTGCTTAGTCCTTGCTCCATACAGCAGCCCAGATCCAGATCTCAGTCGTCCCCCTCCCAGCCCTGGCTCCCTCTTGCCTCCCTCGTACCCTCTCTCACCCAGCCTGTACTACGGCCACCATCCCAAAGGTATGGGCCTGGGCCTCATTCAGGAGAAATGGCGCAAGATTTTGCCCCCCACGTCCCTCTGGTAAATCAGTATATTTTCGTCTAGCCTGCTTCCTGGAAATGATTGCCCAGGAATCATGTCAAATTTCTGAAATCTCCAGTTCCTTCTCCACCTTCCTATGAAAACAGCCAAAAAAACAAACCATAAAAGCTTGAGACCCATGCCCAGGATGGAAAATATTAGACCAAATGGTTAAAATTTAACAAAATTATTAGTGCCTCAGAACAGGGCCTCATATAAGAGAGTACTAAGGAGCCACACACATCACTGAAGTGTGTCCAGGTTTCAGCAGCACTTGAAAAGTCATTCTCAATTGCCAGTACTATGCAATGGCTTGTATAAGCAAAGGAAGAAAGACTGTCATTTCTGCACATGAAACTGCTCTATCAGGGTAACCTCCATTTGGAAGGGGGTATCCACGAAACATCTGACCTTGCCAGAAATTTGGTGGCATAACCGCAGCTGAGTTCAAAGACTCTTCCACGGGACAAGGGTAATATCAGTTATGTCAAGGACCCTGATTTGGATCAAGTTTTTATTGACCACGCATCGAAATCTCCTGCTGAGATTTACAGAGGCTGCTGAATTGACTCATTGCGGGCTGATGGGAGTATGACAGCCTTCAGTCCTGCAACCTCCTTCAGCAGTCCTGACTTGTGCACTTGGTGGTATTTTGGCATGATTTGGAAGGCAGCTGGGATCTGGGCAAAGATCTGGGCAGTTTTCAGTTCTATTAAGTGTGGTGAATGATGGCTTTTCTCCATTTCATTTTGCCTTCACACACACATACAGAGAAAGAGTACTGTCTTTGTTTCACCTGAATGTCTTTTATATTGTTATCTGCACTTTAAAACACATTCAGGTGAAACAAAGAATGCAAAGCCTACATAAAAGACTGTAGAATACTTCTCCTGTGTAATGGATACATCCAGACTGCATAAAATGTCTTCTGCCATTAAATCTTTTCAGCATTCTTAGAAATCTTAAAAAGGCATCTGTGAAACAGAAGAATAACGAATATAGCCCATTTTATTACACAGCAGAAAATAAAAAATTCCTAGACACACGCAAGTCAGTAGCAAAGAGGATTTTTTTTTAATAAGAACCTTTTCAATTTAAAAATTTAAGATAAAAAAGTTCTTTACAGCATCACCATAATACTGCTTTCTAGGATTAAGAAAAATGTTCTCTTCTGGGGAATTATTGATATCCATTTTGACACCCACTTCTGCAGCTACCAGGCCTACCTAGACAGCTTCACCCTTTCTGATGGTGGAAAGGGCTTGTTTCCACATGGAAATGTCTCTTGCTCACTCCAGACTTGAGTTAGAGGTTGAACTCTGAGCCAGTGTGAGCACCTTGGTTCCTGAAAGAAGCCCAGAAGGAAGTGAGGATGTAAAGGACTCAGAGGCATGCCATGATCCTCTCTTGGTCCTGATTTGCTCAGATCAGTCAGGCGTGAAACCAAGTTCAGTGCACAAATGGCTTCTCCAACGCGACCAGTTGTGCCCTCTATGGTCTCAGATGCCCTGAGGCCCAGCTTTGCTTGCAGCAGTTTGCTTTTCTGAGCTGTCCTTCTTCTCTTCCCCGGCTCTGGGATGCCATAACTTACCTCCTCAGAAGAGGGGAGCAAGAATGGAGAGCGAGAGGACTGGTGCGGTGCGACAATCTAGGCACGTGATGGAAGGACAGCTGTGGCGAGCATCGCACCCAAAGGCAAACGCCCAAGCTGTGAGGGGCAGGGAAGCTCTGTTTGCTGGTGCTGTCACCCCCTGCCCCTGCCAGAATTGGAGCTGGGGTGGGGGGAGAGGTAGCAAATGCTGCCTGGAAGCATTTTAATTTGCTGTTGGAGAGCAACAGGCTGTCTGCTGCTCAGGATAAAACATCATCCGCCGCTTGGAAAGAATTAATGTGCAGTAAGATGCGAGCTCTGGATGCAAACCTGTGGTGCCTGACCTCACGCCAAGGCAGAGCCTGGGCTCCATCGGTTACAGGCATGTCTGTGTGGACAGAACAACGATAGGTGAGCCGCCGGCTGCAGTCGGTGTGGCAGTCCCTACAGCACTGTGTTTTCCTAGCTAATATTTAGTTGAGAGGCCTCCAAGGAAAACCCATGGGATGCTGGTGCTGGTGATTCAATAAGTGTCATTCTTCCCTCTGACTCAGTGCGCAACCGTTTCCCATAAATGGGGTTAACAAGTACTCGATGGCTGGAGAGAGCTGTCTTTTAGTCCAGACATAAAAAACAGAAGTCCTGAACAGTAGTGTGAAAAACATTTGTAACTACAGCAAAGTAAAGGGATTTTCCTAGCTCAGTATAAACAAACGGATTCACTTCTGCACATTTTGTTAAAGCACTATCAGGCCCATTTTCCACTGAGAGTACGCCAGCTTTAGAGCAAAACTAGTCCTGGTTGAGGGTGAAAATGACTTTTTTATTATGTACGAACAAGGTGATATTTTCGTCTGAGTTTTGTCCTGCTGTGAGGGATGTGAGGTCAGGCAGCGAAGAGGAGCCGTCGCACCCAGTGCACGAAGGAAGAGATGGTGAGGAGAAGGACCACAGCGACGTGCCTTAGCCGGGCAGATGTTTGAAACGATGCCCCAGTGAATGCCACCGGTGCCTCCAGACACCGCTGGTGCTGAGCCAGCCTGCTGAGGTCTCCGGCAGCCGGGGACGTGCACGGCTGCACTGGGCTGCCCCGGCAGAGCCGTGCTTTGCTGGCAATAAGCAGACTGAACATGCAGCCCTAAGGTTTCAGCTATTCTTAGGGATGTCAGTTCTTCCTGCTGGCAAAAAAAGTAGTTTCAAGGAAGGGTTTAGTGAAAAAAAGGTAATTTGGGATGTTTCTAAATTGGAAAATTATAGCAAAGACATCTCATAAAAATGAAGTTAACGGCAGGTACAAGTTGCACTGTGCAGTGCTGGCCAGGACCTGGGCGCTCACTTACCATGCTGCACACACAGGAACAGTCATTTCCACCAGCTCCACTACTCAGGCTGTGTAGGAGAAATAGATACCTCGCATGGCACAAAACTACAGAGCCAGAGAGGCGACGGAGTTTCAGAAAGTGGTACACTTTACGGTGCAGCAGGGACGTGGGCTGCTGGCTGTGAGCAGCAGAAGAGTCTCCATTGAGGGGATTAATCACAGCAGCAGTCACGGCTGTCGGGAGGGGAAGGACAAGGACGCTCCCCACACCTGCCCAAACCAAGCAACTGCAGAAATTTATCACTGTAACCCCGATAGTCCTCACCCTTCCCTCTTGTTTCTCTGCTGTTGTCACTTCCCGTGTGCAATTTCAATATAAGCTCTCCAGCAATACAGCTCATCATTTTACTTTCATTGCCATGTGTGGCTATGGCTATTACTGTGTGTTTAAGGATCCTTAAACATGCAAGGATAAGAAAATGGACAGCTAATGCATATGTATCAGAAGCCAGAGCTTGTCCCAGTCCCACATGACAGATGAAGGACCTGGTGCTCCAACAGAAGGGATGCATTACTCAGCTCACTCTGCAACACTGCACTGGTAATACCCACTTCTAGTGAGTATTGGTAATACTCACTTCTAGTCATCTGCTAGCAGGCTACTCAGAAACATGGCTGCTACCCTCTACCCACTGGACTTCACACGGCGTAGAAACAACAGCCCTGGAGAGATGCAAACTCTCCAGCCTCCCGTGGTTCCAGTCAAAATCAGTGAAGGCACCCAGCACCTCTGGAAATCCAGTACTTTGTTTTCTCCTTGCAGCCTGAAAACCACTGTTCCCTTCTTCTAATCTCACATTATACAGCAGCTTAGAAACCCTCATTGGCTTTTTTCACAATGTTTAGGGGTTCCTTTATTTCTGTTCCCACTTCTTGCGAAGGGAGCCTTGGACAGCCGCACTGAAGAGTTTGAAAGGAACTGGCCGGCTCAGAGAGGCTAAATTACTTGGTTACAGGCAGTCATTAGAAGTCATTGCTCATCACAATTACTTCTTCCTGCTGGGCTTTATTTAATTGCTATTTGATTTCGCCCCTGGGTGAACTCAAAGGCATTTTAAAGAGATTGGGAAAAAAGTCTCACTTGCAAGAAGCTGTTGTTACTCCTACAGGGAATACTTAGTCCAGGATGTAGTTCAAGGTTAATACACCTAAATTTAAGTGCCTTCTTTTGAAGTAGGTGCTTGAATCCCACTAGAGACGGAGCTTGGATGGTGACTCAGCTTACTGTAAACACCCTGCAGCTGCACAGCTGAATTACCACGTAGCCTCCGCCGACACTTAGGACAGGGTAGGGAGCAGGCATTTTTGGTGCTTTGGAGTTTCCCCTTTGCCCACTTATTGCTCCTCCTGTGCATGGAGACGATTGCCTGCCCTGCACGCTGAGCACAGCTGGTGGGACTGCACGAGGTGAGGAGGGGGACGTGCCCCCAGGCACCCACACCTCCATACCGCATACCCTGACTCCGGGGCCCTGCTGCCATAAAACTGCATTCACCATTTGGTAGCAGCACGTTTGGCACCAGCTTTTGGAAAGCTCGGAGTTTATCCTCCAACACTTGTACAAGCAACTGCCACTTTGCAGATAGCCCTGATTTATTGATTCTATTCTTTATACACAGATAGCCATGATGTATTACTTTCAGGTATGAACTCTTTACTGTTTGGTCAAGAAAATGTGCCCTCTGACACATGTTGTTTCTCTTTCCTTCCCTTTTTGTGTGATGACACAGCCACCCCTTTGCTCTGCCACCCATTAGCATCTCACTGGAGCTCTGATGGGACTGGGTGTGTGGGACCACAGTTTTTTCATTTGCTTGCTGCTTCTGAAGGGGAGCTCATTTCCTAGTTTAACCAGTCTTGTACAGAGCGGGGTTGTTGATTGTAGCGCAACTGGGAGGTTAAATTTAATCAGAGCACTACCGCCTTTTGCACATATTTCACAGATACCTAAATGCCTCTTCTGTTCTCTCCCGCTTCTGCCTGTGCTGACAGCCGCTGCCCGGGGGTAGAGGCAGACGATGCACACACACGAACAGTGTTGCAATCCCCACATGTTTTTAGGGAAGGCGGTTTTTGCTGAAGGAGTGAATGCTTCACCCGGTAACGCAGGCTGCTTCCGAACAGAGACGTACTAATGAGGAGCTGCTGATAGGTCTCCCCTCCTGCACTTGGTGTTTCTCTTCCAACAAAACTGTGAGAGTTGTAAAAACGTGCATGAATGTCTGATTTCCCTGTGAAGGATGAAACAACAACCCACACCCAAACATTTACACTAATGAGCAAGTTCTCAGAATTTCCTGATTTAAACTTTTTTTTTCCCCCCTAATTACATGCTCGGAATGCTCCAAGCTTCAACTGAAAATATCGCAGCGGTTCAAATGAGAGGGATAGGGGGCTATGCAGACATTTTGGAAATAAACAGCTTGAGGGAACGATGCCAAGAGCCGTCCTCTCTCCTGTTTTGCTGAACTCCACCTTTTCCATTAATCCGTGGGGCATCGCTGCTCTGAGGAGCGATGGCATCTCTGGGCTGAGCCCCACGAGACCGGCTCCACCTCAGAGCCACAGGCAGGGATTCTGGGCAGATATCCCTGCATCCTTTGGCCCTGGGCAAGTGCTGTACGAGCCCTTTGTCCCAGCCAGGCTTCAAACCCATCCCTCCACCCCTCCCCAAAGCACAGCCCACAGCAGCCCCAGGGACACGGGCGCAGTCAGCGCTTTCATACATCCACAACCATTTCATTAGATTTCAGGCTCATCAGATCTAGAACTAAAGTTTAGTTTTATAGGAGTGTTTGGTTGTTATACTTTTAACTAAGCAATAATGGTATCTTTGGGTAGATTTACAAGCCAGCACATGAAGCACTTCTATAGTTGAAGACATTAAAGAAATCAGAGGTGCTGGCAAGAAGCACAAGCACTATGAAATCATCAGGGGAAAGAAAGGACATTTCTGGAGTATTGCTCTGGCAATACTCTGTATGCTCAGTAAAATGCGCATAAATGTAATCGAAGTTTAGCAGCCTGCTTTTTCCCAGATTGCACACGCAAATGCCACCAAAGCTTACAGTCTATGGTTAGGCTTTATACCCATTCCTCCCAGCTGTGGCAAGGCACAGCCCCAGAAATTGGGATCCCATAAAGTAACCCCACATACATCGCAAGTGGGGGTCTGCTTTCAACCGGCCTCATAAACAACAGGCAGAGGAACGTATTTATGAGCAAGAGGAACGTACAAAAAGTGCTACAGCAGCTGAGTGTGTGCAGATAAAACAGTGACAGCCAGGTAAATAGTCATTACCTTTGACATTTGGCTCCATATACACCTTCCTAAATAACCAATAGCTCCGTTTCAACTAAAAACAGCAAACAAGGCTGTGTGCTGATGATTTCTGCCTGTAAAGGATATTTATTTCGTTCATACTTCAGGTAAATTGCACAAGATGTCTCATTGTATTCTAGTAGAAAAGCCAGCAAGGTTATGACATTTCCATTTTGCAACAGTGTAGTCATGAGTGTTTAATAGGAAATAATGGAATATTTTACTTCGCAACACACTGTTGCCAATGCTGATTTTATAACACACTTACTTCAGATATTCTTTTCTTATTTAGAGAGGGGGAAAAATGGACTGAATTTGGCATGAAATCTGCATTGGCTCCTTGATGTGGAAAAACACCTAAGAGACACTCAGCAGACATTACCAGTCCATTTCCTTTTGTGACACTGTACAAACACAGATCTCAATCTGGAATTGACATCCTCACAGTTATCACTAAAACACCGACTGCCTCCCCTGGGGCCAGGTGTTCAGCCCAGGGTGACAATGCTACCATGGTAATCCCAGTGACGCATACATACAGGACTCTGCTGTGTCCTCTATCATTTCTTTTCATCCTAAAAAATACTCAGACTTGCAGCAGCTCCTCAGAACACCAACCAGTCAGATGTTCTGATTTAACCCTCGGTGCCCAAAACTTCACAAAACGTCCACTGACGCCAACAAGCTCCTTTTGCTTAAAAACAGAAGTGAAATTAAAGTTAATGAGTTAATTACCTACACAATTCCTTACCAAAATTAAATAGAATAAATAGTCCTCTGATTTCAGGAAGCCCACTAGGGTAGTGAGTCTATGCCCTAATTCATGAAGACCATGTGTGGAAATGTGCAATGAATCTGGCTGCAATAAACACCTCCCAAAAAGGCAACTCTCGAGGTGACACTTGCAGCATCCCTCCCGCTGCCAGGCAGGCTCCAAATCCTGGCTCTTCCTTTGGGACAGGGAACAGGCGATGGAGGATGAGGGACAGGGACTGAGACATGGGATGAAACATGCTCCACTTCTGTCATACCAGCAAATTCTAAATCCACAGGGACACCTCCCACAGCACCCCTACTTTTATTGACTATATTCACTAAGGGTAGGATTAGAAAAATCAGTAAATTGACCAGATGACAGATTTCCCTGATGGCTACGACAGTGCTACAGCATTGCTGGAGCTGGTATGATTCTGTGGCTGTTCAGCACATACTGAAACCACAGTAAACGTCCTTAAACCATCAAGCACCCAAGCTCTGCTGCTGTTGAGTTTCATGTTGATGCAGAAGTTATAGATCTCTCTTGCTGCTTACAGTAATTGTAACTTTCTCTTTTAAACATGCAGAAAGGAAAGAGCTATAACTCTTTTTTGTGTAATCATCGAAGTTACAATGCTTACAATGTCACTACAACCTGTAGCCTAATTTATGTAACATCATCATGAAGTCTGATGGATACATAGCGGACGACTTCAGAAAAGAAAAGGTAATCAGCATACTGATCATGACATGTTTAAAACATACACTTGGTATTTCTTAAACAACTTGAACTTGGAGCTGAAAATCATAAATGTGTCACTTAAGTCCTCACTCAGTATTATTTTCTGATCATATCTGCAAATGAAAGATAAATCATGTTTTATTACCATGCTAGTATAATCTACTAAAATGTCCCAGCTCAATAATAAATTACAAATTATTATTGCAGGTAAAGAATTGCATGAACATGTAGAAATCTCAGCAAAAAAAAAAATGTTTTCAGAATAAACAATGTTTTGCAACTCTTCATTTAGCCATACAATGTTTTCCAATTTTGTTAAAATTAAAATCATGTCTAAACAACATTTTTAGACAGTATCAGTTATACACTGCTCTTCCTACAGAGTTAATTCTAAAATGTAGATTTTAATGATTTGAAAAAATACATGCCTTTCTTCTAGCTAAACCTGCAACAAATAAAATACAGACCAAAACTTTCTATTTTATAGGCTTTTGGGGGGCTGCAGCAGGAGAAATTGTACTTACATTATGAATAAAGTGATTTAGTGATTTTTCTGTTGGGGAAAACAATTAGGAAAAAGCCAATTAGTGCATCATTAAAATTTCATGGAGGAAATCATACTATGTCACCAGCTACTTTGCAAAAGAAAAACTGACTGAGAAATGCAGCGTAACCTGCGTGAGCCATATGGCTATGCCCGGTGCGATGCATCCTGACACCAGTTCGTTAGAGAACAGAAGTGGATGGTAAAATCCTTCCACATACATACAAACAAAAGAATTTAGCACGTGTTTAACACCTCTTAAACAAGAAGGGTCGTATGTATCAGGGTCATATCAAACATGCTGAGGTCATGCTTACGACCTCAGCACGTTTTGTTGAACAGGACTTGTCACCAGCTTCACTTCCAGCAGGGCAGGTAGACGCTGGTGGTGCATGAGAAACGTGGGTGGCTGGGGAGAGGTTAAGCCCTGGGAACTGCTTTTGTTTTGTTTTCAGCAGACCTATTTGGGCCTTGTGACTCACTTAAGGACTACTTTAAGGCTTGATGCTCTTCTGCATTTCTTAAATATATTCTACATTAAACATGAACTAAAATAGGCAGAGAAGCAACTTACCATAGAAATTATGAGTGCTGCAAGCTGGAAGTAGAAGAAAAGTATTATTTTTAATCATGCCAGACCCTGTCTACAGGTCTGGAGTTTGCCTGAGTTCAAGCTAAAATGGGTCTCGCAAGACCTTGCTGAGAAATAAAAAACCCTGCAGAAAAAAAGCCTTCCACATGTGCTTTTTGAACATTTCCGTGGGGACCTGCTTCTCAGGTGTTAATTCAGGGCCTGGAAAGGGGCCAGAGCAATAGCCCCTTATGAATGAGATTGTGGGGAGGATTTAGATCGGCACCAGAAGTCCTGGGGAGAGAGATGAGAAGGCAGAGTCAGGAACCTTGGGTAAGAAGGAGTTGCCCATGAAGACAGGACCATGTTGTGCAACCAAGAGCTGGGGAGGGTGCGGATGTGCTCAGAAATCTTCAGCTAAGCTGGTTTCATGATGAGGGCACTGTGGACCGTCATGTCATACTGAGATTAAGCGAGACTTAATTAACAGTTTCTTGTTGCTGAACAGAACACAACTGCCCTACAAAACCATGGTTTCATTCAAACATACATCATGAGGGGAGATGAATATATCTTATAGCTAAAATCAGTGCCACTGTTTGCCTAGTTTATTATTACACAGTTTAAGAAAAGCAAGATAGCATGGTGTCCAGAAATGTGACTGGGGACAGTTGCTGTAGAGCTAGCTCCTTAAACATGTCTATGTATCTAGGTGCATTTTTACATTCGTTAAGCATTGCTTCACCACACTGGTCAATGTGTTAGAGTACTGTCCTTATTGGTTACAAAAATCATATCCACCAACATTACAATGACACAATAGCCAGGAAAACAAGATGTAGTTACAGTTAGCCTTGGGTTTCATACCTAATTAAAACTAATTACTCAGGCACTACAGACACTCTGACTGTACAAAAAAAAATCTTTGTTATTCTTGCCATTCAGTTCAGAGGGTTCGGTACAGCTGATGAAGGAATGAAGTACAACCGACTAGCTGTCTCCTCCAAATATTAGTCTACAATTTCCTCAAAAGCAAACAAAAAGGTCTTGCGCTCTTGAGTGCCCTAGGTGGAAAAACAGTGTAGCTCCCTGAGAGGGGCTTGTATCTTCTGCAGGTCGTTTGTTGCAGCCCTATGTGACTTGCTTTCTGGGTATTCATGAACTGATAGTTTTATGGAGTTTTATTGGAATATGAGTCTGCAGCTTCTTCAGGTAACCCTTTGTCCTGCTGTTCCCGAGGCTCTATCAGGACTGAAACCTGACCACTGGTCTCTGTCACACCAGACCATGTGTCCATGTTACATCCGATGCTACTGCAACGAAACAGCACGGCAGAGTTATGGGGTCCAAGTTAAGGCTCTGGGAGAGGTGTGTGTCATTGCAGGGGAGTAAGAGGGGGATCTCATATTTCTCAGTAGATAACCAGGATCCATGGGGAAACAGAGCAACTTGTTCTTGCATTTGAAAGCTCTCAGCAGCCAGCAATGGCTTATGGTTGATGTATGTGTGAATAAATACACAGTTCATGTTGTTGTTGTGATCCCTGGTAACAAGGAAGAGGTGAGTTCCGCAGCTGATGCATTCTTTGCTCATGTCCAAAACAAAGTGAATGGGAATTTAATCTGCAGGTACTTCTCTCAGAAGTCATCAAAGAAGTAATTGAATTAAGCAGACAAATGGCAATGACAACCCCCTAAGCCCAAACTTGTCTTGATCAAAGAGCAAGTGCTGATAATGCATGAGCTGTGATGAAAATGATTAAGCTGCTGACTGGGAGCAAATTGGTCTTTTTTTGTGTTGTTATATTGACCAGATCCTCTAAGTCTGTTAATTTCTTAGAGCTGTGCCTGGGTAGCACTTAGAGCACCGCAGGACATATTGTTTGAGAACTAACCTCAGTAAAGCCATGGATGCAACACATGCAGAGATAAATGAAACAGGAGCTGGAGCCACACAAGCAGGCTGTGTTTCTTCCATCAAAAGTGAGGTGAAAATCATTAACTGGATTTCTCAGAGTGAAACTCCAGCAGAAAGCCCAAGGAGGTGGGTAGGGGAAGAGGTGTTCTTTGCCAGCTTGTTCATCTCACAGCCCCGACACGCCGGGTGGGAGGGCGGCAGCATGGCACTGTGTCTTTCAGCTGGCTGAAGACCGACCCCGACTAGTTGGCTCTGGTTTTCACTTGGGAATGATTTAGTTTTGATCCTTTGCTTTCCTTTCCTGATATCGTCTAGCCACCACTGAAGATGAGTAGTGATTAGTGTAAATCTCCACATAGGTGTTTGGCAGACACATACGGGTCACATACTGAAGACCGTTCCAGATTAAAGCAATCGCCATCCCACTCCTGCCCATCTGCAGTTCTTTAGCAGTCCTCAGGGATCCTGCAAAAAATATCCAAATTACACATGCACCGTGTCACTTCTCCTTCCTCTTTACGTGAAAGTGTACATTTGTACAGCCAAATTTAGATGAACTGATTACTGTGGGACTGACCTGCGGCTAGGGGGAGGGAAGATCTGGATCATAATTATTTTAGCCTTAGCAGCCTTTTCCGGGAACATGAAAAAGCTTTAATGCAATCTTCTGAAAGGTAGAAGACAGAAATTAGTTTTGTTTTGTAGGTGTTGGCTTTCTAAGCAGCTCTGCAAGACCGTGCATGAATAAAAATCTGAGCAGAAGTGGTTGGATGCTGAAGGGCAGAGCAAGGATCTGGAGTACACAGCACAGGAATATAGAAACGTGGGACAAGCGCTCAGTGCATGCTAATCACAGGCCAGGTAGCATACCCACTACTCTCTTCTTCCCACTAAACTTTCAGAGGAGCAGGTGCAAGAAAATGGGTTTTCTTTGCCGTCAGAGCGAAGGCTTTTCAAAAGCTCCCCAGGGATACAGGAATAAAGGTGTCACTGGCTTTCTCTGAAAAGAAAGAAAGAAGAAAACTGGAGTTTTCTCCTAGGTTTTGAAATCCCAGCCTGCTTGCCTCGCGTACTCACCCGACCTTCATGACTGCAGCATCTGAGCACCTCACCATCTTTAACACATCAATCTTCCCCACACCTCTGCTGAGCAGCACAGCTGTAACAGCTGTGGTTTATAGCAAGTGGCAGCGGAGAGACCAAAGGCTAGAGCCACAAGAAGATGCAAGCATCGTGTTGCCCAGCGCTACGAAATGTAACACAGATCTGGCAGCACGTACAGTCCAAGGCCAGGCACTTCTACAGTATATGGGGAGGCTCAGGGGTGTGCAGGGACAAGCAACTGTCCCTCCAGTGCCCCACAGGGACTGCAACGTGTGGGGCGCCAGGAGGCACGTCACTGCACCAGGAGGGTTCGAGGACATCTGAGAGCTCACCCCCAGCATCACACAAACCTTTCTGCACACATAGTGAGGTCCTTCTGAAGCCAGCTCAACTCCTTGCTGCTCCATTTTCTTAGAAAGCTTCTTCCATATGCCGTTCCTTGGATGACCGGACAGTTTCTCGTTTCTGACCTAACTTTCTTCATCACCAATTTTTTTTTTACTATCAATCAGCATTGATATTTAACCTAAATAGTTCTTTTCCCTCCCTATGAATTCATATCATTATTTTTGCATGAAGGTCCTGCTTTCTTCATATCATTAAGCCAAACAAGTCACAGTCAGGCTCCACGTGGGAGATAGAGTTCCTGTTCCCTTGATCACCCTTACAGACTTTCACCACATCTGTTCCAGTTTATCTTATTTTACAACTCAGCTGATCAGAGCTGGAAACAGTTTTCTAAACAAAATCATACATAAAGCCTTGCACAGCGGTGCTAATGCTTCCCATCTTTACTGGGAAGATGTTGTCTGTCTCATCCTAAAACTTGACTAGATGTTTTTAGCCCACATTTTGTCTGCAGCTGGTAGCTCTGCTGCAGCTGGGCTCAGTTGCTGTCACTGCTCAAGAGGCACAAGCTGTCAGGCCTGCCTCACACCTCACTTCATGTTTCATGTTTAGCAGTTTCGTGATCTGCACCCACTTCATACTTAACTTTTGGGGCTTTACTCACCGGGGTCCTTCCCACCTTGGGAGGGAAAGCTGTCCCCCTCTCTTTGGGTTATCATCTTTTGTGTCACCTGGAGCCCAAAATAGTGAAGAGGCTCAAAACCGACTCCCCCAAGCCGGAGGCTTTTTCTCGTGCATGCCCTTCCATTTTGAAGGCATAGGAGATATTCTGAAGGCTCAGGGATATCACAGCTACTTTACTGCTGCGTTGAGACCCCATTCCCTTCTGTTGTCCTTACTTGGTAAGGAAAGAGCTGGGAGGGAATATATGCTTGGCCTTGCTGATGTATTGGACCACAGTGCTGAAAATGGTGCCTGTATATTTTGGGCAAATTCCACTGAAGGAGACAAAAGAGCCAAGACAGCCAGCCCCACTTTCTTTCTTTTTTTTTTTTTTTTAACCAGTGTTACCAGAGCTTTCTGACTAATCAGCAGATGGCAAAGGACAATCTTGTGCTTTTGAAATGCATGTGGTCTAACACTCCGAGCAATTTCTAGGGCATACGGGCAATTATTCCAAGGGATATGCCCAAGTGTGACAAGAAACAGCTCCCTGGAACTCCCCATCACCTTCTGCATCCACCTGTCTGGGCACTTAATCTCTTTTTTCATTAATACCATTCTCTATGGGAGCCCATAATCCAGTTTTAAACAGCTGTCATAACCTTCTCGAATATGGACCCATGCTCTTTATGGAACATAAAAAAAAAACCTCAGAAAAAGGCTGTATTGTAACAGAACAGTGAAGATGCTGTGGTGCCTGGTGCCAGCCTTCCCATGCTTCTGAGGTTGAAAGAGAAGAAACAGAAAGTAAACACAGCAGCAACAGCAGAAAGGAAAAAGTAATGAACGTACTGAGGTACGGTTTGATAGAGGTATCGGGCAAATGTGCTGTAATTGTTTGGCTCAGTTCTTAATGTAACAAACTTCTAACAGAGAGAAGTGTCTTTGATCTGCACAAGGGAACAAGTGTCTTTGATATGGAAAAATAAGTGTGCTTGGAGAGAGATATATCCTGTGTCTCTTGTGTAATTATGCAAATGTAACCAAAATGGAACTCTTTGGTGAGCTACAGGCGGCTTTGATGGGATTTGCGCAAGGAAGTGACTGGACAGGCTCTGGGAAGTTGCGGGCCAGAAGCTGACTGCACTTGTGAAGAGATGTGTTGTGGTCTCTGAACTGCCATCAGCATTTTGGAAAAAAAAAAGTCTAGATCTAAGCAGAGATGATTATGCAGAAAATACATTTAGAACTTATTTTGAAGTCGGTCCAAGTTTTACGTCATAGCATTTCTCGACCACATTCCTAGCATTGCTTTGGAATAACAATTGAAAAGGAAACTACTTTCTCTAGTGAAAAGCCAAACTCCTGTTCAGCTGAGCTATTTGAAATGACCTGTGAAGGAACCATGTGCTTATCCTTCTGGGACTGCAGTAACCAGGAACACCCCGTGACTGACTGCATCAAGGTTTCATTCAGGATAAAAACAGATCGGACCTCTTCCTATAGGTAAAAGACGTCTTGACAAGACTTTCTGTTCTTTTTCTGCTGGGGAAATCCTGAATTTGTCAACTAGAGCTGTAGAAATTGAGCCCAGGTAGACGACTGATACTTTCTTCTCCTACTGGTCTTTCTGTGTGTGCCATAGGCTTAACCACGGTTGTTGCTGTTACTAGAAATGACAATCACAAG
>Ga0181612_123928_pt1 | contig 19734 bp, 12 predicted proteins | sample HoacroProtozoa21_FD_119630 | JGI IMG/M metagenome (GOLD analysis project Ga0181612, IMG submission 119630) | Hoatzin crop microbial communities from Cojedes, Venezuel. Combined Assembly of Gp0051906, Gp0051904, Gp0051908 | reverse complement strand
TTTATCCCTGCAGAGAAGTTCCTGTAGACTCTAGAGTTTACCTTAAGTATGTGGAGTTACCAAATAAGAATCTCAGTAACAGATTTACTATGTCTCTTACAGCTGGCTCTTTCTCAGCTGCTGTTTTGTTCAGCTGAAATCGGTGATAGTAAATAAACCAAACTGACTTACAAAATGCTCTGAATTTCAGCCGCACAATTTAACAATCCTAAGAATTAATTTGAAACCCATAGTAGTCTCTAGTTTCTTGAAGCTAGATCCAAGAAGCTCTTCTTGAAACAGTACGATTAGTAGTGCAGCAGTTGTGAGTCCGCTGAGGAATGGTTTGGGGTTTTTTTTCTGGGAAGGCTTGTTCCTGATTGTTTCAAATGGTTATTGGACAAGAACTGAAGTGCAAGAAAGCAAATATCTGCTCTTCCTAACGCTGTCAGTTGAAATTTGGCCTAGATAGTGACTGTACTCTCTAGGCATGGTATTCCACTGCTCATTGCTCCTTGTTGAGGCTAGGAGGGGACTCCTTTGAGCTAGAAAAACTGTCTAGTTGTGGTCTTTCCCCCTTGGAATGAAGGTGTTTTGGGTTGGTTTTTTACCTTCACATTCCTTGAGGTGTCTTTAAGGTAACTTCCCTTTTTATTCCTTTTGTTCCTTTGGTTTTATTCAAATACAGGTTTTCCGTGTAGAATGAACCGAGTGATGATAAAAAGGAAATCTGGTTTTAACATGAAGGAGCAAAATGAATATTGGAGTTTATGTAGAGTATGCACATGCATGCAACAGAGTTCATGAAAATACAAGTTGGAGCTTGACTTTAAGGACAGAAACGAAATATGGAGACTCTTCCAAAACTATTTAAAATTTAGGCTGTGTAATTACAGAAGTAGATAAATGATTGTTCTCAGTTCTCTGGCTTCTCAACATATTTACAGATCTTTTGTCAATCATGGTGTTAAAATACACTGAACTTGTAGAAAATGGACCCTTGCTCCTTGTTTTCTTTTACGTTTTTCCTTTCAGGTACCTTATCAACTTCTTGTTAGATGCCACATTAGGAATGTTGTTAATCTACATTGGCATACGTGCAGTCAGCAGCATTGTGGAATGGCAGCAGTGGGAGTCCCTTCGCTTTGGTGAATATGGTAAATGTTTCTGTTCTTGCACTGAAATTATTTTCAGGATAGCATCTCAGAATGTTTCAGCTAGTGGTTAACTTATCTTAAAATCATTATACAATGATTATAGTGGTCATTTTAATATTTTACTTGCCATGAGGGTTCTTTAAAGTTCTGTATCTCAGTATGCATCTTCCATGTTAGAAAGCTCAACAAGTCTGTAAGCATTTAGTGAGTTTGGAACAACTGCATAAATATTTATTTTCTTAGGAGTGATTGAACAAATCACAATATTGGCTAATCTCATGGAAAAAATAACAGCATGATAAATTTACTCTGAAACACTTAAATGGTAGCTGGAAAGTCATTTCCTGTTAAAGCTTTCAGTGAACCACATGCTGTTGTCTGAAGATACAGGCTAGAAGTTCTGCCAGCCCTCTTTAAACAACCAGGTACCTTCAGTGAAGGGGATGGTGAGATGACCTGTGCTTAAGTACATGATTTAAGTAATGATCACTCGAACTCCTGTACGTAGGGCTTTTCTCATTGATGAAAAATGCGTATGTCTTTTGTACAGGCTAAGGGGTAGACTTGTGGAATCGCTTTCACGTGAAGTTATGGGTTTTATCTTCCATTACACTAGCCACGGAGATCCACTGGTCTTCAGAAATTGTGGATTTGCAAATGGAGTTCCTTGTCATACATTTAATTCTGTTCAGCCTGTTATTTTCAGATTGCTTAGTCTGGCTGGTTGGGAATGGAAGTTCTTTATAGATGCTAAAAATTACATTTGAAGCTCCCCGAGACAGGAATGGGGAGAGAGGTTGCCTTAGAAGAGAGCTATGGCTCTTCTTCAGAAAGAAAAACAAAAAACCGCCTATGGTGGGGGGGGGAGGGGGATTAGAATAACATTTGCCTAGCAAAGTAAAAGCTTTCATAGCAGTTTCATAATTATCATTGGTAGTTTTTTTGGTTTGTAGGTTTCTGTGGTTTTAATGATCCAAAGTGGCTGACAGAATGAAGAATAAATAAATAAAGGCCTTGCCAAGTTGAAGTACTTTAAAAGCTGGGGAAGTTTACAATTAAATCAGATAGCATTAATTGCTATTTGCTTCAATGCCAGAGGTTTAAAATGGAGATGATGACACGTATCTGTCTTAGGAGAAATAACTGCTTATACCATTAGGGTATTTTTTGTTAGATTTATGTAGATTTAATGTGTATCTTTAAGGGTACAGTTTATGACCATTTAAGCTGTTTAAATCAGCAGTGCCACAACCCTGTTTATCTGCTTTTTTCCCCACGTGCCACAGTCCAGTATTTCTACTCTTTTCCTTGGACTGGCGCACATCTGAGTCTTCAGAGAACTGATTCAGAGAGCTAAACCATCAGAAAATTCACCATATGTAGAAAAATAAATAGTTCCTCCAACTCAGACCCCAGGCTTGGGTCTCTAAGGGATTAGGAAAGCACCAATGCCCAGGGGAGGGAAAAGAGCAAGGAAAGAACTGAGACATTGCCGAGCTACACCTTCTGACTGAGCTTTGAGACCTATTGCCCAAAGTCTCTGTTTCTGATTTTTGGGTTGGCTCAAAGCCATTTAAATATGTTTGAACAGCTTTCAGCCCATATGAAATCGGCTTTCCACTCAGAGCAAAAAAGTTGCTGTATCTGTTGCAATTATAGGTAAGTACTTGTAATCACGTCAAATACTAGATTTTATTTCTTCCTAATAGCATTCTGGTTTTTGTTGTGTAATCTGTTCGCCTGTCTCATTTTAATGTCCTCTTAACAATAAGTGATCTGTGTGGATGGGAAGATGTGGGGAGTATATTCCCTCTCATGAATTTTGTCTCTATCTCTTATTGACTTCCAAAATGAACCTGTTTTTATTTTAATTAGTTATGAGGCATTTGTGACTGGAGTAACTAAGCTCTTAAAATCAACAATTGAACTTGTTACTTGTGTTCTGCTGTGGAGGTGGTCTGCGACTGATCCGTTATTGTCATTTTGAGTTAGGAGGTCTGAAATGCCAAAACTTGTTTATCAGGTATTTCTGCTGTCTGTGTGTGTGTGTCTATAAGTGATCTATGAAATTATATAATTCCTCTTTACTTAGTTGTTCTTTCCAATATCAGATCATTTTGTTAGTGACTAACTTTCTTTCCTGTGTCTTCATTAATGTGCTATCCTGACCTTAGTGTGTTGGGTTTTTAATCAAGCTATCGCAAGGACTATTAAAAAGCATATTGTAAATTGTGTTTCCATTAATCATGTGGGTGAGGCTTCTGGTATAAAGAGGACTAGATAGCAGATGGAAAGGTCTTAGTAATGGCTGTGCAGTAAGGTTAGACCCCATGTAAGAAATCTGTCTAAAAAGCACAAGTCACACTGGATTGTTTGCTGCCCTCTTCTGTTAAGTACTACTGTTGTTTCTGAAGTGAAAACCCTCATATTACCATTTTATTTAATAAAATTTTTCACTTTGGCACCAATAAAAGCTTTGTCTTATTTTCTGTAAGATTCTTTAAAATAATAAAGTAGAGTAGACGAGGTGACAAAAATGCAGTCCTGTGGGGTCACAAGTGTGTTTAGACTTAGTATTTTGAAGTGAAGTATGGCATACATGGATGGTGAGGTGTCTGCTCGTTGAAAGGTGTCAGAGACTTCTGGCATTTTATCTGTTTTATTCTGGCATTTATTAGTAGTAAAGTCAAGTCCTCAGCTTGGAGATCAGCATGATTTCAGTTTGTTTGCAAGTGTGGGAAAACAAGAGCCCCACAACCAAGTCTGTTCTTGTGATTGAGCAATGTTGTTTGTGTTTCTAGAGCCTAAATAATCATTTGTCTCAAGTTAATTCTCACTGTGAGCTCATTTCCCTTCTTAGCTCTATTACTTGATCCCTGGTGATTCATTACTTGAAGCTGTCGCAAAAATAGCAGTGTCCTGCTGGTTTTAAAAGCCACCTCTTTATATGGAGGATAGTTTTTAAGCATAAATGCCTCAAGGAACGAATGGATACCAAAATATCAGCATTCATAAATGGTTGCTGTTTGTACAGCAAAACAGCACTGCACGCTGACTGATGAACAAAGTGGCATGACGTTCCCTCAAGGGCTTTTTTTATGTCAGAATTTTAAGTTTATCAGATTGGTCTTCATATTTCCAGTTTTGTATTTTCAGATTCATTACATCAGCAGCTAGACTTTAATAGAAGTGAAGAATCAGTTAATATATTTGAGTTTGTAAAGAGGAGAAAAGCAGTCGTGATCTGTACTGACAAGAATGTTCCCTGTGTTCTCCTTCCCTTCTTGTCTTGGGCTACTTTAGCTGCTGCAAGTAGAAAACAGGGGACTAAATCCCTCTTTGTGACAATGAACTCTACTGGCAACTAAATCGTGCTGCGATCTCTTTGCTTGTCTTTGCTTCTCAGACGGCAAAGCTTACAAGTTGTATTTCATGCGTCTTTTCCCTCTAGCTCTTTGTTTACAGCTTGCAGAACAACTTACTTCTAGCCATATAGGGTAGATAGCACTTACTTTAAAACTTTTTAAAATTTATTTCGGAGTAGTTCTGTAAGGGGACATTGTCTTAAGAAAATTTCTGAGGATTTGAAGAATAGAGAGAAGTTACAGCATAGAGGAATCGCAGGTATTTTGTTCAAGAGCTGTCTGTGAACATGCTTCTACAAAGCAGCTGATGAAAGTAGTACAGACTAGTACAGACTAGTTTTCATGGCCCAGCATTTTTGAAAAGTGCTGCTGCAGTTGTCACTGCTGAGGATTCAGAATTTTTCAGTTTCAGTCTTAATGCACTGTTCTTGCAGTAACAAGATTTCTACTGATCTGCTAGTTTATTCTAGATATGTAATTTGTACGTGACAGGTATAAAATCAGAATTCAAGAGAGACTGTCAGAGACTTTAGAAATTAAATTAAAGCTTTATGACTTCAACATTAAAGTTCTAATTTGAGTTTATGTACTGAATCTTTGAACATATGAATGTCCCAAATATTCTTGGGAACACCACCTGGATGTGGTGGCGTTGTTAACTTCTGCTGTTTCCCTTGAATTGCATAGTTTATGAAATCGTAGAAGAAATTTAGTAGGAAAGGATCCCCAGAGGTCAGATAATCCAACCCCTTACTCAAAGCAGGGTTAACTTCAAAGCTCAAGTGGGTTGTTCAAGGTATGGTCCAGACCGGGTTTTAGTTTATCCATGGCTTGAGATTTAAGAACCCCTCTGAACAACCTACTCCAGTGCTTAACCACTCTCATTGTGAAAGCTTTTTTTCCCTTTGTCAGAATTGTCCATCCACCTGTCCAGTCTATATCTCCCCAACTTTTCCACAGGGATGCTGTGGGGAGACTGTCAGAAGACTTGGTAAACTGGAAGTAGACAGCATCCCTGTTCTCCCCACTTGTAATTAGAGCTGAGAGATAATACCATAGATGCAGTAGGCACACAAAAATCTTCAAGTAGAATTGAATATACACAACTTCTAATTCTAGTCATGTACCAAAAAAAAAAAAACCACCAGCACCCCTCCCCAAAGAACATCATGGAACAAAATGTTCATTGGTGGTAGTGCACAACACTCTTAATACAGAGTTTCACAATTTTTGGACATACAAAATCTCATATGACAGAGTTGGAATAGATGAAGAATTGCTATAGCTGTCATTGCTTTTAGGAATTAAATACAGATTGGAAAAGAGCTTAGAATAAACTGATAAAGTTGAAATGGTAAGTCTGTAGCTAAAGCTAGATTTTTTTTTTCATATTTGCTACTTAATGAAGGAAATTAGAGAATGCTAATAAAAATGTGGAGTATAGAAATTAGTTGCTAAAATTTAATTCTCAAATTTAATTCATGTGTTGTATCTTCAGAAGAGTCACGGTTGCTCAACTTTGAATTATTGATGTTTCCCCTTTTGAGTTTTCAAACTTTTTTTTTTTCTTACAAAGCAGCTATGAACTGCAATATATAATTGTAAAACTTGAGCATTTTAACCATTTTCCTTTTGGACTATGGAGTGTTGATCACCCGATCTTACTGTAAAACTTGTTTCGGAAGTTTTCTTTGTTTTGGACTGCAGTCTGATTTATCAGCATCACTTTGTAGCATTTAAGCAGCAAACAGTAAGTCTCAAGACTATTACCAAATATTAATACTGAAAGCCTTTCAGAAATGTTCCAGCAAAGGAAGTAGCAACTATCCATTATGCATTACAAATACATAAAGGCATCTGAACTTCTATTGCCCATTATTCATCCCCAGGCGGAAAGTTTTAAGCTGCCTTTGAAGATGTTGCAGAAGACTATCGGGAGGACCAAAGAGCTAACAGCCCCCTTCCAAAGCTTCCTTTTGGTTTCCAGTGAAGTGTTGCTTTAAGCTCACCTGTAAAGCTTGTTACGCATACCAGTCCTCTCTTTTTTTTTTTTTTTTCCTTTCCTTGCTTTCATGGAGTGTAATAGTCTGCATAAGTTTTCATGTTCAAATACTTGTGATCTTCATTCTGTCCTGGCAGATTAACAATGCACTTGCGTTTTCACTGCCACAGTGGGGTGCGGCAGAATTTCGAACTCTTTCAGATTGAAACTAAAATGTGATCTTAATTTTTTGTTCAATTAAATTTTTCATAGCAGCTCTTGCACCTGTTGCTTCAGTTATCATTGGTTAGTTACAGTAACTAACTTTGTAGAGGGGAAAACATATGTTTAAGATAGCCTAGGGAGAATGGCAGAAATCATCACATATCTACTTAGACTGAAGGGACAGATGTTTTTCCCCAGCTATGTTTCCCTTAAGTTTTCCCCATAAAAAATTTAATACTACATGGTGGAGGGTCAAAAATAACAATTTGAGAAACTAATGTAATGCAACTGTATTGGTCTTGCTTTCATCAGGTTACGTAAATCAGTGAGCGTATAGCCAGGTTCGGCTGCATCAGATGAAGTCCTGTCATGTTCAGTTTCTAACTGATCCTGTTTGAAAGTTGGGGTGAGGCTGAGGGAGGGGAAGGAGCAGCACCGAGGAAATTGGAGAAGGCACTTGAAGAGGATATAGCTGCCCTGCCTCTTCTAATACTGCTTTTCTGAAATGTTTACTGTGAAGTAAAATCAACCCTATGCAGTTATTGAACCTTTCTTCTTTCTTGCAGGTGACCCAGTGCAATGCAGTGCTTGGGTGGGCCAGTGTGCTCTGTACATAATGATTATGACATTTGAGAAAACCATCATCATTATAGTGCTTCTTATACCTCAGTGGAAAGAGGTTTGTGTTTTTACAGCATTTTAGAGACAAATGGATTTCAGGTGGAAGCTGTAAAGCGATAGACTTCTAACAGTGTTTATTGGTTTGGCTTGAGCGTCATAACTGTCTACAGTCAATGCCGTTTGACTCTGTGGCAGTGGTATGTTCTTTTAGTTTGTTTAGAATACTGCTAATTAGACTTTCTGGCATCCGTTACCAGGAATATCCTATCATATTTTTGATAGGTTTTACATACTGCAATATATAACATTTTATTCTGTCTCCTTGTCTGAGTGCTCTGGAAGCTCCTAAATGGTGGCTCTTTTTCTTGATTCTTTTTTGCTTACAGCTACTTACCTTACTTACAGCTACTGTGTATTGCTTCTTGTCATATTTTAAAGAATTTTCTTTGCCTGACCTTGTTGATAGATCTAAACTGTAGAATTTTAGTAATTTACAATGGATTCATGAAGCCATTGCTGATGACTAGATAAATATTTATTTTGATAGTGTCTGTGCAGTTAATATTTCAAGTGATGGTGCATGGTGTTATAGCCCATTAGAGCCAGTTGGTCCCGATGTTATGCTCTGGTCTGCATTGAGAGCTCTGTCTTCCCCATAGTCTGTATTTTGTAAAACTCTGCTCTGTTTAAATTTCCTGAAGATGGAACTCAAAACATGTTCCTGGGGAGCACACAGCTCTAAATGTTCACAATGATTCTAACACAGCTATTGAGACTTCTGTAAACAAAAAGGACAGAGATGAGTTTCTCGCCAGCCCCACTTATCTGTTGTACTTTATAAGCTGTCCGAAGTGCTTTCCATTTCTATAAAGCTGTCCTTTTTTGGTTCATATGAATTATTTCTGTAGTGTTCAATGTACTAGCGTACATGAACAATTGCATTTACTAATCCAGTTACGCGCACATGTTGCCATGATCTGAACTTAATCCTTTTCTTTTCGCAGGTAGCTTTATTGAATCCTATAGAGAACCCCCAGCTGGAGCTGGCTATCGTCATGCTGATAGTTCCCTTCTTTGTTAATGTTAGTACAACTTGGATGCTTCTGAGAGATGTTTACTTGGATATCATTCTGTCATGTGTTAATTAATGTTAGTCCATAAAGCAGTGTACCTTGGTGCATAAGTTAACTTTTGAAAAGGTAGGGTGTTAAAGAATGGATAAAACACCTGGATATGTAGATTTTACAAAACTGAAATCCATATTGAGCTAAGTAACTAGGCTCAGGGGAAGTCCAGAGATGTCTCATAGACCTCTTTGGGCTGATGACTTCAGTAGGTGGAGTGTAACACAGCTAATGGTGGCTGGGCTGTGATGGAGCAGAGGAGAAGGGCAAGTGTGCCATCGTCCTTCCCAAAGTATACTCTTCCACTAACCTGGGATTTAGGGACTAGAGACAGATGGTGGGTGTCCTTGCATGCAGTAACCGCTGGTGATTTTTTTTCTTTTATTATTAATCTGTTCAAGCATGGATTTTATCTTTCGAGAACCAAAAGCCTGTATGCACTGAGATGTCTGCCTAAACCATTTCTACATGACAAGTTAATATATGATCACTCTGAATAGCAGCTAGTTCTGTTATTTTCTTCTCTTCTGCAAAGGGATAAAGTAGCTGTGTTGTAGTCAGTTGTCATTATTGTAAAGTTTTCCTAGTTCTGTCCAAATGCTGACCGAATGAACATCGCTGAAAACTGAGCTGTCATTTCCCCCTTCTCTTTAACAGGCATTGATGTTCTGGGTAGTAGATAATTTTCTTATGAAGAAAGGGAAGACAAAAGCTAAACTTGAAGAAAAGGAAGCAGGACAAGATTCAAGAAATGGGAGTAAAGTCCGATACAGGAGAGCAGCATCACATGAAGAGTCAGAGTCAGAAGTATGTAGAGTTAATTATTGCAATTAATGCAAGATCAATCCAGTTCATCCCTCATGCCATTGATTTCATTGTAACACTGTCAACTTAGTTTTGATTTTCTTTGCATGTACCTCTCACAGTAGTTCCTAGCATTTGCAGGTGAAAAACAGTTCAGAAATTGTCATTGTTGCACCATTCACTGTAGTTAATTTCCTTCCAGATGGGCAGGAAGACATAGTAATATATTTAAATATCACAGGTGAACACTGTTACAGATGTTTATTAAAAAACCCCCATGGAATACAAAGCTAACAGACAATTCTAATTCAAAGCGTTTAATAGCTTGGAGTGAGAGGAAACTGGTGGAGGCAACTGGCATGGTTTTGGAGAAGCATTTACATCCTTGCCTTAGCAAAATTTTATTCTAAATTATATTAAGTGGCCAGTTTTCGGTTCACCTGTAGTATGAATAGTATCTTTGAAAGTAAGTTGTTTTCGCTTTAGTTGGTTAATGTCACTTTTCTGCGTTACAGAAAGTACTATATATCTGGGGTTTCCTTTAATAAAATGACTGCCATATTACCAGTGTGGATAAAGAGCTTATATATTCTCTCTCATTTTAATGGCAAGCTGCCCTCACTGTTCTGGAGGTGCTGGAATCACTTCTTTGGGTTTAGACTTAGTGATTGTAGTAGAGATTAGTACACATGTATGCTTCTTCAAAATTTACTGGAGGTACCAGGTAGGATACGTGAGGTTGTTTGACAGTACTGGTAATAAATCCAAATTGCATTCTGTAAGCTTTTTCTTGAGCAAATAATGAGGTGCTTTGCACACGTTAAAAAGTAAAAGATTAGAAGTAGAATGAAGAAAGAGTGTGACTTTGAGCCACGTTACTCAGAAGCCATAATTTATTTTTTTTTAGATCCTTATTTCAGCAGATGATGAGATGGAGGAATCGGATGCTGAAGAGGACCTGCGTAGACTGACCAACTTGAAGCCCATTAAGAAAAAGAAGCATCGTTTTGGTCTGCCTGTATGACACGTTCCCTGACCTGTATATTTGCAGGTTTCGTGGTAAAAACTTCAGTCAGTGGGTTTTAACGTTGCAATTGCATCTCCCTTTTCCTATAAACTGACTTAAAAGCAGGGTCTACCAACAGAATGCAAACAGTTGGAAGACTCCCAGTTCAGTTGCACTACAGACACACTGACCAATTATGCAAGAATGTCTTTTCATCATGTGTGAAAAACAACAGCATTCGTAAGGACTCGTCACTGATGGGATTTGTATCTGACATTTCAGAGAAGATCGCAGAAAACAGATGCAGCAATCTTTCAGTTATGGTTACTGATGATAAAGTTTAAGATGTTCTCAAAAAGGCATCACAGAATCAAGTAAGTTAAAGGAGTGTGTTTTATTACTAAAACTGGCTTTCGCAGCATAATTCCTAGAGCAGAATAGTTTATGGTTACAAGCTGTAACTTAACGTTATTTTTTTAAGTACAAATGTTTACTTGCTACCGGGTACCTATGGCACTAATAGGTGGAACAAAGATTTTTTTCCAAGTCTCCTCAAATCTATTTGACTATTTTATATTTAAGTTATATTTTAATACAGTTGTATTTAAAGAGTCTCTTTGTCAGAGAAAAGGGTGCGGTTCCCTTTTTTTTTGTGCAGAACAGGTCAAAAGATTTGTAGTGAAAAACTTATTTATCCTTGTGTCCTGGTTTAAGACAAAGGGATTGCAAAGGGAAAAGCTCTCTGTCACTGCTGAAGTCACCAAATATCACTAAAAATGCAGTCCTAAGTATGCTTTTGACCACGTAATTTGAAAATACCTTTTCTAATAGAAGGTGTTGTTTGCATATTTGACAAACATGCACTTTAGCGTATAACAAAAATCTGTTGTGATATGTTAGTTGTGAAATGAGTATCTATGGATGACTCTAATTTCTGTTTCTGCAAGTCTCTTGTGCATACCTCTCAAATGACCTAAAAAAGATGGAACATTTCTTATACTTTTCCTGATAGAGGGCCTGTGGTACAGGACCGTGGTCTGATTGAAGCAGTTGTGCTACAATACTAAAAATAATTCTGTCCCTTTTTTTTTTTTTTTGGTTGGAAAAGCAATCTTCTATTTAATGTACTTTAAAAAAAATTTCTCCTGTTTAAGTCTGGTTATCCTTTGGTGTTAAAAAAAGGAGAAAACCACAACAAAAAACCCCAAGAGGTGTAATACAGAATGTTTATGATTTTTAGTGTCTTCTGATAATTGACAACACGTGCTGTTCTGCAACCTAGCAGACGTGTTTTCAGTGACATCCTTTTGCTTTGCATATTTTCTAAATGGTTATTTCCAACAGCTTTCCTTGCTTAGCTGAACCTTGTGCAGGACAAGGTGATGTGTCAAAGAAATGACAACAGACCTTAAGTTGTTGTAGTATCTGGACATCAGAAGTGTTCCAAGCCTTAAACCAAACAGTTTCGTCAGAAAACTGCTCAGAACTTTTTAAGATTTTTTACATTTTTTATAGATTTACTAGGTCTTAATGTGATTTATTATCCAGACCACTTCAGTGGGGTTCTTGGGCCTTAGTAAATACTGAACTGTGCGCTCCCGTACTTATTTTCACAAATCCAGCATTCCTTGTCACTGCTCGGCTGCTGAGGTAAACGCGGTGTTCTGAGACTTGAGGTACGCCTCAGCGTGTCCAGCCGGCTAGAAGGGACATTGTACCAGACCTAACCTTTGCCAGTTTAGTTGAACCACTGACCTCTGTTACTGTGCACTGAAATGTAATAACTGCAATAAGTTTAGGTACTAGTGTTTCTTTTAGACTAAATCTAGAAATTAATGACAACAGAAGTTAATTGAGTTATTCTGAAATGGGGGGTGGGGGGATGGTGAAATGTCCCTCATCAGTGTTGCCTCTGCTTTAGGTTTTTTGGGTTTTTTTCGGTGCTTGTGTGACTTGCATCTTCCCTTGACTATTTACCACTGGGCGGGCGCCTATCTCCAAAAGCACAGTACTTCAAGGAATTCATTTTCATCATCAGAATAGTCTCATACAGCTCACTTTTCCAAAAGGATTTAAGAGCCAGGACTGGCTCTTGTCGCAAATGTCAGCATTTACTTTTTTAGCATAGGGTTTGTTCTATTTCAGATAGTGAAATAAAGCTATTCAGCATGTGCTACATACCACTGCACAGCCATCACTGTCCTTGTCAGCCCTCAGAGGTAACTGAGCAGTGCACGCAAATTTAACTGTACGAGCTTTCAGTTTACTTTTCCCTCCTCTTCTCCAGCTACTTAAATTATCAAAATGATTTCTATTTCTAGTCTCATGTTTAGTCTGTGAAATGTCAGTATAAAATTATGGCCTTAATCATGTAATAATATTTATTTTGAGCAGACCTCAAACTTACTGACCAAGTACAAAACAGTGTACAGCACTATGGAGCAGTTTCTTGAAGATGGTTATAGCAAAGGTATATGAATGCCTAATTTTTCCTCTCTTAAGTGCTTAAATGTCACTTGGGTTGAGATTTTTGATATGCCTAGCAAGATGATGTAGTAGAGCACTATGAGCCAAAGAGACACAAGTATTTTAAATAACACAGTAGTAACAGGAGGAACATATCCTCAGATGGGAAAAAAATAGCTCTAATCTTCTCTAAGACAATAATTCTATTCACAACCTTAGCAAAACAACAAAAAAAGGGGGGGGGTGTCTTTTTGTTCTTTGTTATCATGTGAAAGAGATGGAAAATATAAAATTGGCGGTTTTCCTCTTTGTCAGATAAAAATTGGAATTCTTGCAGCAGGTACGAGCAGGACAGGTGCTCTTGTGTGAAGAGCTTGTATGTGGGAGAAGGAAGGGTATGCCTCGTGCTTCGCTATGTCGTACTGTTCATTGAAATGCATGGGCAGTGCAGCCTGAAGTAATAAATTCTTCATAAAGAGTTGATCCAGTAATAATATTACAACGTGATGAAGTTTGCATTACCCTCAAATTGGCTCTCTCAATTTATGCCTGGTAAACGTACTTCAGGACAACTCATAGCAAAGGTTTAATTCAGGCTATGCTTAAAAAAATGTGATTGTTTAATGAAAATAAGCTATGTAGTATATGCCAAAGTAAGAGAAAGGGATTGTAACTTACAGAAGAGACACAGAAGTATTGGTGGAGATCGAATTTACCACAGATGGTCAACCTAAATGTATTAACTGTTTCTAGTATCTGACCTGTAACACATCTGCATAAATTTAAAACACTGGTGTTGTCTGATACGTGGTTTTCGAGTTCTGGCTTTAATATGTTCAGGTCCCCTTGTCTTACTTAAAGTAGGTAAATGCTGTATGTTAATGTTGCTAACTAAAATGTACTATAGCTTTTCTTCAGGGAAAACTCAGTTTCTGAGTTGCAAATTAGAGCAATGCAAAGTGATGCCCTCCGGCAGGCGTCTGCTCCGATTCCAGTGGTGCCCGGGGAGGGAGGCGAGGGCTCTCGCGCTCTGTGGGGAGCAGAGCTGGGCATCGCGAGGAATTTCTGCCACTGTGCTTGACTAACCCATGTTTGCAACTTTGCCGTGCTTCGTACAAGGGAAAACGGTAATGAAAGCGAAGAAATTCAGCCACATCAAGTCCAAGCTGATCTACAGCATAGGCGTGCAAACTTTTTTAGGTGAAGTTTCCAGTTCAGTTACTGAAAATGACTACTATGGTTTTACAAAGTAAAACTGCAGTATCTTTAAAAAAGGGACTCTTTTGTAGGTGTTTTTGTCTTGCGTGGGTACCTGTCTCAAACTGAATGTTGGGTTTGTTTGTAAGTAAATTCAGAGTATAGCCTATGTGAGCAAAACAACAGCTGTATTCTGCTGCCCTCTGTTTGGACCGTGTTGTTTAATCAGTGGTGTTACCTTAAACTTTTAAGGGTATCTGATGTAATTACATTGTATAATGGTTTACAATAAAGTTTGACTTATTACAGATTTGTACACTTGTTTTATACTTGTTCTGTTTAAAAGTGTGCGTGTTTTGATGTTTATAATGTGCTGTTGTGTGGAGTAGGTTTTGCTGCTGGAGTTAAACTTCAGAACTGGCCCTCTGCACCTGCACAGGTGGAGAATAACCATCTGTATTTTCATATTGAAAAGAAAACCTTCAATGTGCAACGTGAGAACTCCCGAGACTGCAGAGCATTGACCTGAGGCCTTCTGCAGTGTGGGATGTCGTTAAAATGCCTTAACCACACAGCGGATTATCAACAGCCTGCTTTCGGCTTTTTGAGCAAAGCCAGACCTTTTGGTCGTTGGCAACAAGAACATGTAAACTTCGAAATTTCTGAATTTATCTCCAATCTCCTGCCCCTTGGCAGAGGCATGGCCTAGTTCTGTGACTTGTTAACCTGTTTAGGCTTCTGTTCCCCTGCTGATTTGTTTGCTGCAGGCAGTAGAAATGCAAGTGGAGGGAAGATGTCTGGGGATCCTGTTGAGAAGTTTTCTCGTGCCTTGTATCACAGAACTTGTGTAGCAACTCCTCGGAGGCAGAAAAGGGCAGCGGGAGGCTGTCTGGTTCTAGGACCAGGGACCTTCTCTGTCCCCCGTCTCAGAGGGCCACGTGAGGTGATTGGTGCCTTCCTTGCTTACTTCAGTCTCTGCTGCTTCCCAAAACCATGCAAAGGGGGAAGGGGGAAGCAGTACTGATTCTTTTCTGTGTGACGAAGACATCGCTCCTACACGCTGTCTACGTGGTGCAGACTTGTCTCTGAAGCTCCAGGGAAGCAGCGGCTTTAATGACCAAGTGTCTGCAGCAAGCACTTGGGCTTCTCGCACTGTAGCCAATAGAATGAGAGTAGCCTAACTTGGGCTTGTTCGGTTTTGTTGGGCGGAAAGATGCTGTCCTCCAGGTTCCCTGGAGGTATGGCATGGTATCTACCGTCCATTTGCCAGAGCACTGGAGGAAGGAGCAGGACCATGTAGGACGAGAGCTGGCTCACTGTGAAGCTGTAACATCACCAAGTGCAGCTCATTGTTTTGGTTTTGGGTTTTTTGGGGTTTTTTTTATGCTGCTAATGGCAAGAGGTTGATACTTTTATACTAGAATAGAGCAGAAATCCTGTTCTTGGTGAGCTGCTGTTGCTGTCACCCCTTCCTGTCATGGTGGGAGCAGCTTAGTGTGTTCTGCTGGGCTGGCGCTGCACAGTGTTGATCCGCTGCTACCTCTGCGACTCCCATAGTGGTTGCCCTTTACTTTCACTACTTCCCACCTGCTACGCAGAAGCAGCCCTGTGCCCGCTGCATCCTTAAAGGGAGTTCAGAGGATAACCTCAGGCCTGTCGGTCCCCTGAGGGATGTTAGCACTTTCCCGGAGATGTCGAATCTTCCGTGTGATCCGTGTCTCCTGCAGGTCACAGGGGCCAGACCTGTGTACATTCACTGACTTCTCCAGGGTCATCACCATATTTTAGCGGTTCCTCAGCAAAGGAGTTTTCCACACTTCATGTTGCAGTGGAAGATGAAAGAGAGTTAACTTGTGTTTTTCATAGCCACTCTTAAATATTTGAGGCTGTCTTGCTTCATTCTTATTCATGTCCCAGTTAACAGATCACAGCACCTCAACCAGGTGAACAGGCTTTCTACTCTGAAATGTAAGTAACTGTAGATTTAGGTTATTTATTTGTAACGAGAAATTAGCCCATGATCTGTAAGAGGAAATGGTTCTGCTTGCTGTTCAGCCCTGGTTTAGGAAATGCTTAATTAAAGAGAATTGCCGAGGCTGTGGGGGATGTCTTGGAGGCTTCAGGATATACTGCCTGCCTCTGCAGGTGCCTCAGCTACTCCCAAATGGCATAAAATCTGAAGGTGTTTTAGTTTTGTTTGTGTAATGGTTTTGTTTGTATAAATTAAATTGCTATGAAAGCGTAACTCTGTTGCTTTTGAGTGAGGAATACGTAGTACCAATTAAATGAAGCCATTTTGAAAGCTGAAGGGAAAAAATAGTTCAGTGTGTTGAATTCTAAGTATTTGATTTAAACATGCAGAACATTATTTCCTGTTGTAATAGATAGCGTCAGCATAGTGGCACTTATGGGACTGTATAGAAACATCTTAGTAGAGGAGGAGAGGTGTCACTTTGTAGACTAGAAGAAAAATCTGCTGTTTTTCCTAAAGTCGATGTTCTTTTCTGCTTTGTTAGCCTACTAAAAGGTACTGCTGTTCTGCAGAAACGTTCCTTCTGGTTTACTAAGCCGTAGGTTTAAAATAGAAATTCAGCATAAGTAATGGCTAAGTACATAACATCCAAACTGCTGCTTAACCTACAAGTAATTCCCCCAGCAGTCGCGAAAAGGAAAGCGTCTTCTCAGGCCTGGAAGTGGGTCAGCTTAAAGGCGAAGTGGGCGCCCAGAGGCCCGGGGATGCTTCTCAGCCGACAGATCCCGTAGTCCTGATCGTGTGGAGCTAGTGCTGTGGTGTTGATGTGATAAAACCCACCAATTTCATTCTACCTCCTGTGCTTCTCTCTGCAGCCTAAACAGAACACAGGCGGAGCTCGAGGAGAGGCCAGGGCAGACTTCTCCCACTCCGACGGTCGATCTTTGTAGTAAAAGATGTTTGGCGGTCTGCCGCTCTGCCTTGCCCCTGTGAACGTACCCGGCTGGAGTCTGGGCGCTTTGTAAGTGCTGAGTGCAATCACAGAAGCTGATTTTTTTTGCATTATTCAAAGAATTAATGTAAAAAAAAATATATATATAAAAAGAAGAGGGAAACAACCCCCCACCCAACCTTCTTCCAGTAATAAGAAAAACAGTGCATGCTTGGAGTTCATTTTTTTCTGTTTAATTAAAAAATTGTTTAGAGAACAAATGTCAGAAGTTCTGGAAAAGATTTTGCTACTGTCAGCAGGTAGAGTGGGGAACACTGAGTTTATTCACATCTGAGAAAGCTGTTCCTATACAGATGACAGGTGAAATGATTAAACCCACTAATACCGCTGCAAGTAGAAAGTGATTTTACTCTCTGTTGTGTAAGAGCCGGCATCAGAGCAAGCTCAGCAATAGAACTGTGAGGGTAAAACCATATCCTATTTCGTTTACTGTCCAAAACACACAGAATACTCTTCTGTTAAAGATCCCTGTGCAAAAGCGATGTAGGGAGCAATGTTATGCTTTGGATGTTAGGTTTGTATCATCTTTGGAGAATGCGTATTTTGTTATGCTGGCAAAGAAACACAAACACTCTTCCCCCCCCCCCAAGAGGATCCAGTCAATTTTGTGTACCTGACAAAGTTTTGCCTTTTAAAGTTGTAAGCAGAGCCTGAGCAGACCCCCCGGGCAGCCGTGTTGCGGTGGGTCGGGCTTCCCCACGGCCGCAGCTGCCTGCTCTCATCAGCCCCCGCTCTCGGCGCGGGGAATCCTGCAAGCCCCAGTCATCGCCAAGAATAAACCTCACACCAGCCACAGCCTCTGTCAGCCTGAATCACCCTCCTGCTGCTTTGGGAAAGTGACCGGGTAATGACTTCATGTTAGATGCTCTATATAAGCCGAGGAAAAAAACAGATGTTCGCAGAGTGCTCGGGCTGGATTTAATCAAAGCCGGGGAGCGACCTCGGGAGGGATTACGGTCGAGTGGGCGCCGCAGTTATGTCACAGGTACGGGGAAGTCTGCACCAAGCTGGCTCTCGGCAGAGCGGGGTGCCCGACAACTGCGTTGCTGTTTCAGGCAGTTTGCTCGGAGTAGCTCGTTAGCAAGTCACTCTCGTTAATTTGGCTTTTCTGCTCTATGTGACTTGTTTTGATTATGTTGAAGTATTTAAACGCTCTGTTTACATATTTTAACAACTAAGTTGTTAGCAGGGATTACTTGATGAAGAAGGAAAGCAGCTGCTCTCTACATGGTTAACTAATTTAGTTTTAAATGTTCTGGTTTACCATAAATATTTTTATTTCTGTAGGAAGGGGAAAAGCCATTTCCACTGCTGTGCTGTGCGATGTTTCACAGCAGGAGCGATTTCTGCTTTTCCAACACTCTTTCTCAGACAACGATTTGAAATTTTGCTAGTAGGCTTGAAAGGACAGGGCTATACTGAATTGTGTTGCTGCGTAAAGCTTGATGTAGTGGCGTGCGGGAAAAGAGAGGGCGTGACTGAAAACTAACTTATGATATGATGTTTGAGACTGAGATTTCGTATTACACACTTTCATGTTCATTTTGTAACTAATAGTTTGTCTTTACTGTGTTCCAAATAATCAGTGTTTCAAAGTGATCTTAAAATTAGCTCAGAAACTTGGAGGTTTTCACAGAAGTGTTACGTTTTCAACACAAGCTGCATGTGCCTGGCAGAGCTGTTCGCAGCATGAGTCGTACGTGGTGGCTGGGATGGAGAGTGAGAACACGGGGAGGGTAGAAGAGGGCAATCCTTCCACCACAGAGAGTAACTCAGTTCAGCTTATTTTCTTTACTCCACAGAAGAGACTGACAACAGTCGTGTGTCTTGTAAAGCAATATTTTTTGGCTTGTGGCGGGAGGAGATAAAGCGCAGGCAGCACTGCTGTGCCAGCTGGGAATGGCTCCTGGCAAACCCTGCTTACAGCTGCGCTTGTCCTGGGAGCGATGAGCGGCTGCGACGCCAGCAGCTGCTGGTACTGGCAGGTCTGGGCTCACTGCTGAGACCCACAGTCACCTTTCTGTGCCATGTTTTTGCTTTTTAGCGGGAGGCCAACTAATCCACAGCAGCTGTCCTGCTGGAAAATCCACCTGTAATCAAAGCATGAGAGGATTTATTTTAAAATAAGTGGATTAAATTCAGCAGTTCTGCTCAGCCTGGCTGTGTCTTGGTGCATCTCAAGTGCCTCCTTTCCTTACCCTGTCCCCAAGAAGTCAGGTAGGAATAGGACAAGGGGTAATGGCTTCAAGATGAGAGAGGGTAGATTAGAGATAAGGAAGAAATTCCTCACTGTGAGGGTGGTGAGGACCTGGCACAGGCTGCCCAGAGAAGCTGTGGCTGCCCCCTCCCTGGAAGTGTTCAAGGCCAGGTTAGACTGGGCTCTGAGCACCCTGGGCTGGTCGAAGGTGTCCTTGCCCGTAGCATGGGGGTTGAAACCAGATGATCTATAAGGTCCTTCCAACCCAAACCGTTTTGTGATTCTAAGTTCCTTGTCTCGGTGGAAAGAAGCCTCACCGTTATTGTTTATTGCCAATGATGGGTGAAGGACCCTAGCAGGGTTCATATTCCTGTTAGCAAAACAAGGGGAGTTTTCCCTTTCTGTGTTGGAACCAACACAGGTCTGTACCGGCTGCCTGTGGACCACGCCATGGCATGGGGGCCCGTTCCCATCACATGCCCATTTTCGTTAAACGGACAAATGGAGCCCTGGCTGTGGGGATGTTTGGCTGACTGACCAAAAGCTGTTGTGAACTTTGAAGGGTTTGCTACTGCCCTTCCCTCTTGCTTGCTTTGGCTACTTATAGAGTGTTTTCCCCAGAGGTCTT
>Ga0181612_117815_pt1 | contig 19735 bp, 12 predicted proteins | sample HoacroProtozoa21_FD_119630 | JGI IMG/M metagenome (GOLD analysis project Ga0181612, IMG submission 119630) | Hoatzin crop microbial communities from Cojedes, Venezuel. Combined Assembly of Gp0051906, Gp0051904, Gp0051908 | reverse complement strand
TGAACAAGCCCAGTTCCCTCAACCTCTCCTCGTAGGGGAGATGCTCCAGTCCCCTCACCATCCTTGTAGCCCTCCGCTGGACTCTCTCCAGTAGCTCCTCATCTTTCTTGAACTGGGGAGCCCAGAACTGGACACAGTACTTCAGATGGGGCCTCACCAGGGCAGTGTAGAGGGGAAGGAGAACCTCCCTCGTCCTGCTGGCCACACTCTTCTTGATGCACCCCAGGATCCCATTGGCTTTCTTGGGATCTAATTTCTACCAGACTTCAAATGTGGCCATTCAGCTGCTTTTATGTTCTCTATGTGAGGTTAACAAAACCAGCTTTCGAAAAGTCCCATCTCTCCCTTTAAACTGTAAGCAATTTCTAAGCAAACTTCCGAGATTTTTTTGTTTCTTTTTGACAAAGGGAAGCTGGTGGTGTTCTTAGAGCTGTCTAAAATACTTTCACATGGAGCAGCAGTACAGTTTTCACTTGAAAAATTTGGTTTTCAAGTAGAAAATCCTTGCAGTTGGTGAAGGACTGGGAAGTTTCCAGCCAGATTTTTTTTTTTTTTTGGAAGAAAAGTAACTTGAAAAGTGTAATGATTTTCTTGCTGAAAATGAGTGAAGATTGACATTAAATTTTTGATTCACAGTGCAGCTTTGAGAAAGCCATTCTGGATTTTTGTCTAGCATACTATAAAAACAAAGATGTGCATTTTATGTTAGTCTTCTCCTTTATTTTCTTTTTTTTCCACTTGGTGCTTTTTTAATTTCTATAACTGCCCTCTTATTTTTCTGTTTTTCCTCTGTGCAGTTTATTTGTTAAATTTTAATTTTATGTTAGCATTTCATTATTCTTCTAAATCACAACCTTCCTCCCTCACAGTTTTAAACCTCTCTAAATGTGTTTGACTACTTTCCATTCTTTGTTTTCTTCTCTTTATTCTCTTTCTTTCACTTCTTTCATTTTTTTTTTGCATAAGCTCCCTTTTTAAAAATTCTGAGGTTTCTTGTATGCTCTTCTTTCTAAAGGAAGGCCGATAGTCAAGGTAGCCAGTAGACTGCTCCTATCTTCGTAGGTGCACAGGGAAACTGCTCACTTGGGAAACAGGGTGCTGACGGATGAGAACTGGAGCATCAAAATGCAGGCTGCAGTTTATTCTGCACAGAGCAAAGCAGCTGTCTCGGCTAACAGATATTGAAAGTTTGTTTTTTTCTTTTTGCACAAATGACTTATTATTACTTTTTTAAAAATTGGCTATTTCTGAGTACTTCAAGGTGTAGCTAGCAGAACTGGAGAAACATGAAGGGGCTGGAAGTCAGGGGACAAACCAACCTATGGACATCAAAAAACACTTAGCTGCCTGAGTTCTGGATGGGGTTAACAGGTGTGGCAAGACATTTCAGTAGCCTCCTCTCTTCGTTCTCCAAAGAACACTATTCTTATTGCCAATTTCTTTCTTAATTTGCAGATTCTCTTTCTTCCCTGATGCACCTCTGACAGTAAATTTCGCTGGGTAGGTATAGAAATCATGCATACATTTTTATCAGTGTCAGGGCTCTCTTGATATGCCCTGCAAAGCTTTGACAAATAAAATAGAGCTAAACACCAAGTGAAAACCTGCGCCTTCCTTTTAGGTGGGCCTAAAACAGAGTCAGCATTTTCTCCACTGTCATAAAGATTGAAGAGCAGGGTTGTGGGTTTTTTTTTTCCAACAGTTTAGAGCTTCCAGTTTCAATCTTTTGAGGCTAAAAACCTTAAAGTCATCACTAACTCCTGTACAGGCAGACACCTATGGAATCTCTGAGGAATGATTCTGTTTCGGAGCAGGACTAGATGTTATAATTGGCTTGTGCTGTTGAAATTCTTTTGACTTTCAAGCTCTACCGGCATGTTGCTGCTAAATGCCCTTTCCAGTAGTTGACTTCGAGATTCGAAAAAATAGGCCAAACTGTGTTCTGCTGTTCTGGAGACCATACTGTTTCTTTAGTAAAAATCAGGAAATGGACAGTTTATGTGAAAAAAACATAAAAGATCTATTGGTTAGAATACAAGAGGCACTGTTTCTCTGTAGGTAAAGCTGCAAGGACAGCATTTGTGAGCTCCAAACAATGAGCGTGGAGCTGTATATGTTCCCCAACCAATGATAGGTCCAGTGAATATGATCACAAAGGAAAATGAATTCAAACATCAGTTTATTCCCATGCTAATTGCTACACTCTCTGACTGTCTCACAAGATAAGAGTAATCCAGACAGAATGAAAATCAAACGCAGCTTCTGTTGTTTTTGGAGGTTAGCCTTGTGATTGTACTTAGGTTATTACAAATAGTACTATTTGAGGAGAAGAACAGAGCCCTAAGAGTACATGCGATTGTGACTTTACAAGTATGGACCAAATTCTGGGCTGGCATTAATTGGTGGTTCAGCCCAGTGAAGCTAATGGCAATAGAAGCTGCCTCAGGGTGTCTGTCTGTTTATGCAGCTCCACTCTCCCCTAGGGTACTTCGCTGGCTTAATCCCCCCCCTATCCAGCATAGAAACACATTTCTTTTTCTTATTTAAGATTCCATAGACCTTTCATATTTAATGTTAGTATAAAGGGGAAACAGAGCCCCAGGAGAAAGATCAGAGTTTCTGTTCTGTTGAGACATCAGAGTTGTTCTTCCCTTAATGAAGAGGAACAGCAGGATGGATAAAAATCAATGACTTAAAAAATAAATTGGATTTTTAATTTAAGTTTTAAAAAAATCTTTTTTTGAGTAAAACTGCTCAAATTTAAGTATTAAACTTCTATTAAGTCCAATTTATTCTGATGTACTAAATCATTCGAAGTTTAAAGAAAAATATCTAAAAATGTGTGTAGCTGGCAAGGTTTTCACATTGGGCCAGTGAGTCACTGCTTGTTAGCAGTGATGAGAAAATAGTTCTCTAGGTTTCATTTACTCAATTTCATTCAGTGACTAAAGTGAACAGAAAGAAAATTGAGGTATTTGTTTTCACTGTGCACTCTTCAGTTATTTTCCTAAAAAGACAGCAATATTAAAATTTTTCCTCCGAATTAAACCTATCCATTTTGCCATATCTGGCACTCAGCACAGAGTCTCTGAAAAGCAGGATGCCTATTTTCCTCTACCACCTATGGTTAAATATGAAGTCTAAGATGAGACCTACTAGTTTTAAAATCTTGAATGACATAATAGTCAGGAACAACCTTTGCAAGTCACTTTAATAAGCCTTCCTTTGTTGATTAAAATAGTTAGAAAAGCAAAATATATTTTGATAACTGTACACTTTCCTCTTGAGCACTTGCCTTACTTATATTGTAAATACTGATTTATAATCTACATTTTTGTATATTATTACCTTGTATAGTTGCTTTAATAAATGTGTATAGTTCAAAAACTATGTATGCAGACATAATAAAATGGTTATACTTTGTCATAGATCAACAAGTTTTAAGTTACCAGCCCAAGGAAAATATCTGAGAAATATTGATGCAAAACAAGACAAAAATAAGTCAAAGTTATCCACTTGCTGACTTAAAGGTCATGATTCTTTATCAAGATATTCTGTTCTTAGCCTTCAAATAACTTCCTGAAAAGCCCACAGGTCTAGCTCATCAGGGTTTAACATGTAGTCGACTGAGCACAGGCGATCGCACAGGTTATTCACAGGAAACATCACAGTGCTACCACCTGTTGGCATGTCTGTGTCAGCCTTGAAAAACAAAAGCACGTTCTCTAGATATCCGTCACGGCGTTGAAGGGCGTGTGTGTGTCCTGTTGTGAGGAGGCGGCTATGTAGGAAATCAGCCTGCTGTTTGATTTGCATGCACCTTTGGTTTTGCTGTTTAATTTAAAGAACTGACACTACTTGTCTTACCTCAGCAAGATACCTATCTATTTGCGTTTGACTGTTCTATGGGTTAGAGAAAACATATACAAGCAGCACCTGTAGATGACATATCGGCCAGCAAATCCGCAGAAGCGAATTAGAAACAGGAACTGGAAGAGGAATTTGTTTAGAAGGCTGAGCAGATTTTCACAGCACAAATTAAAATTTTGTCACTTGTTTGGGACTGATCTCAATGCACACATGCTTAATTTGATCCATGGGGGTTATTCCAGTCATCTTTGGTGTGAGTAAATGGAAACATATCCATGATTTTAGGGCCTGAGGATGTGCTAGTCCTCACTGGAATGAGGGCCTTTGCACTCGCAGGCAAAGTTCACTTTGAATCTGAAAAGAGTTTTGTTCTGACAGATTCTGAGAAAAGCAGTGTAAACTGTCATTCAGCACTGAAGGGTAAAGGCCTAACCTGGATTTGGATTCCGATATTTAACACTCTGTATCATGGGGCAAGGGGGAAACTATATGTTATCTTTTCAGCATGTGCAATATTGCAAGGAGAAGCAAATACTACCGCACAAAGAAACGAAGCTCCACATTTGCATACACAATTGTTTCAGGATTTACCCCGATACAGGTTATTGATGGGAGTAATATTTCTACTTACTCATCAATACCCTGTTTTGTTTCTTTTATACAAGCTTTTTTCCCTTCCTCCCCCACTCCCATTCCCCTGTTGTCTTTGTGCCGTGTATTTTTCCACACTTTATTTCCTAAAAGACTAGCAGGTTTGATGATACATTGTGATTTCTTTTCTACAGGGCTTTACGAAAGAAGCTGGAGGCAGTTCTCATTAGTCTCACTGACATCTTTTATCACTTATCAGAGGAACAAGCAAACGGAGAGCAATTCCTTTGATCATGGCAAAAGTAGAAAGAGTATTAAAAACCTATGAAGATTCACTAAGTAGAAAGTGGAAAAGACAGTCTGTGGCATGTTTCAAAGAAGTAACAAGATTTAAAGTTGCCAGATGTGCTTGTATACATTAAAGAATTGTTAATGATGCTACATCTTGCATGCATCCTTAGGTTTTTGGTTTTTTTTTTTCAAAAAACAGGCAAAGGAGTTCTTAGGTAGAATGGATGGATTAGATCAATTGGAAAATGTCTCTAAAAGGTGAGCTGTGGCAGAGAGAAATTCTGTGATTCAATGAAAACTCTTGAAAATAAAAATAAGGTTGTAGCAATGGCACAATGGATTGAAAAAGAAACTTGCTCTCATGGGAGAATGTTAAGAAATCTTAAGAATTCCTTTTCTTTTGGAGACATTCTGTGGTAAATCAATGCATGTTTGTGAAGAGTGCATAGAGGAACTGCAATGCTTGCAATTACCCATGTATACCTGACTGCCTAACAGTGACCTCAGAGTGCCACTGGTTTTTCATTCTATGGAAAAGCAAGATTTTTCTGAGTGGTTCTGAGTATTGATTCACCTAGCATGATGCTCTCATTGTGTGCCTTGCATTATTATCAACAGGGTATGGAGAGAAAATAAGTGAATATGCCCTCCTACCCACAGCTATTGAGCAGCATGTAGTCTAGATCCACTAGTGCTTTTCTGTACAGCTGCAGCTTGATTATTCACTGCTTATAAATCCCTTCTTGATTTCTGCATGTGACCAGCTCATATCTCAAAGCATCAGGTTAAAACTGCCATTGAATGTCCTTGTGTTAACCTGTGAAAATATAGAGACCACAATTATTTAGGCATTTCTTCCAGCATAGACTGTGTCAGCCTTGTCCCTGCAGCGTTTTTTATTACCATAGCTAATTTTTAACTATGTTGAATTTGATTTGGATATGATGCAATGTAGTACATTTCTATAACACCTTTTACACAAGCATCCCCAGAGCACTTTCTGATCAAGCTAAAATTAGCTCTGAACTGCATACAAATTCCTACAAGATTCATTTAAAAAGAAAAAAGAAAAGGTAAAGAGAAGAAGGTAAAGAGAAGATATACACTCAATTCAAAGTTAATACAGGCAGAGGGGCAAGTTCTTCTCCGTTCCACCAGAGTAACAGAGGAGGAAATATTTCAGTAAATTGCTTTTTAGCATGCCTGAAGTGTGATTCTCCAAGTAGTGCAACGCACTGCTCTAATAATACTGACCAGAATGAATTGCGTGAATGCTGTAAATGACCTGGAGGTGGCAGGTGAAGCAATACGTAGGTAGGTTATCAGATCTCCCTTTATGTTCACATTGTTCTAACATTGCTGCTTCTGATAAGAAAAAGGAAAGCCACACAATTCTTTGTGATGCATGGCCTCAGCCATCCACAAGGAAGACAGGGGGAGGAATAAACAAATAGCTTTGAGGGACCTGAATCATGGATCCAAAATGATACAAATCTTGCCAGAGCAAGGGGCTTGGAGATAAAGCAAACTCCAGTTGGTCTCTCAGAATTAAAAAAAGAAGATTGCTGTCAGAAGTTATCAGGAGGCATGGGCTGACACAGGGTGACATGCTGAGAAAGGAGACTGAGTGAGATCTTTTCCTAGACCTAGCGATCTTAATGAAAATCAATGATCTCTTTCATTGGTGTAAGACTTTCTTTTGATCCTTTTCTTTTAAATAAACAAAATGTTTCTTTAAGGCAGTAGTTTGATCACTCATGGAAGAGATCTGTAGGGCCTGAAGATGCATCAAATCTGCTGAGAAAATTAGAAGAGAGATTGCTGATTGGGACAGGTGATGATGGTCTGAACTAGCAAGAAGAGAGCTTCACATAGTTCAGTGCTCTTACTAATGGTCATGCATATTTGTTAACAGCTCTGCTTGTACCAAAGGTGGTAGTCAGGCTGGTGGAAGTCCACCTCCGTGGTTTGTCCCAGCTCTTCCCAGAGCAGCAATAAAAAGGGCATCAGTATATGTGGCAACGTCAAACCATGGCAACTGTGTGACCAGCACAGATGCTTGAGGGTCATCTGCAAGAGGCAGGAAAGCCTTAAATGGCAGTGAACAAAAGGAAGAGAAATTTTATGCCCACAGGGTTAGGAAAGACAGTATTTGAAGTCTGCCATGTGTTACAAAGAACAAGGAAAAAAATCTTTAGAGAAAAGTCAGATTTTTAATTGGAAGTGTACATGGAGACATAAACTCTTGTAACCATAGCTAGTAGATAAGCAAGTAAGTTGCATTTTCTGTGGAGAGGCTTCATGGCCTCAGACTGCAGCTGAAAACTTACTGCAGGGCGCAGCTGAGCTGTACTGCAGTATGGCAGGGGAGACAGGAAGCGTACATGTCTGAAAACTTCATCTTAGGTGGAGCTTTTTCGATCTCTAAGGCTACATGTGCTTTTGTGAAATTAAGAACTTTACCAAAATAGGAAGACAAAATGTGGAGTGAGTGTACATTGTTCAGTCAATAAATCCAATCTGGGCCTGTGGAAAGACCAACAGCATAGGTCAAACAGGAAGTTAAGGGCACCTCTGCAGCCAAGCCTTTATGCTGTGGTCAATCAACTGTCAGATGTGGCAACAGTGAGGTGAGAGTTGGTATCTCAAGTACATTGTTTCCAATTTAGACAGCTTTCCATAGGAGTAAATCAATCTATTTTCCTCCAAATGTAATTGCAGCATCTGAGGCAGAGAGAAGCTCTGTAGAGCTACAGGGTGACATTATGAAACAGATGCAAAATAGTAGCTATAAATACATCTAGTGGAAATACTGAACCTCTGGACTGACATACAAATAATCTGCCCAGCTCTACGTTGTGCTTCCTCTGACTGTGATTAGCTGTGTTTTTTGTCTCGGTATTCCACTTGTTGTTTGTTTATTGTGTTTACTGCTCCCTCATCCTCTCTATTGTGAGTATCAGTGGTATGTTACAGTGTGGCAGAAATAGGGAAAATATACTGAGATCAGATAAAGTGTCTCCCTCCACTGCCTTCGTGCTCTGCCTCTTAACTCAGGTATTGAAGGGGTTTGGGGTGGCAGCAGCAGACAAAGGCTGTTTCAGAGTGCTCTGCCTTCCCAAAGGGAAACGAATTCCTTTCCTATACAAGAGACTTATATGGCAAATTAGGTCAGTTATCATTAAGCTACTGCACAGCAGGACAAGTCATAATGTTAAATACATTTAAAATATATTCTGATGTAGCACAAATCAAGCTTCTTACAGCTGCTATGCAGACCAGTCAGATGAACGCGGAGCATAATAATCAAGGAACAAGTTAGTTGGTTTTACGGATGCTTATGAAGATGATATAATTTATATCATTGTTTATGTTTACTTACAACCAAGTATCCTTGCTGCTGTCTCCTCGGTATAAGAAAAATATAAGTGCATAAACCCAAACCAGTTCTTCCTGTCAGTCTCACTGAGTTACTGTTTTTACCTTAAAAATCTCGATGACTCTTTGCTATCCAGAGGAGATGAAATGAATGGAAACTTTTGCCCTTCCTTTCCCAATGTTTCTCAACATCAGCCCTAACAATGCAGCCATCTGTTATGCAACTGACCGGCCATTTGTTTGCTTCTTCCCAGATTTCTTTTTTTGTCGTGATTCCCAAATAACAAACTTTTCTTCCTGGCTCTGCCTTTTTTGAGTCTCTTTTTTTGATCATCACAATTTAGTTTCATGGCAGACGTTATAATCTCATGGGCACCAGAGCCCTCTGCCAAGATTTATGCAGATTTAAAGCCTGGCTTAATCTGGCCCAGCATTTATAACATGTTCTGAACATGTAAAGCACTATAAAAGCAGTGTATATTATTACTGAGCCATGGAAGTCCCCCCTGCTAACTCAGCACACATTTAAGCTGCTGTTCCTGGAGGTGAGGTGCAGTGACAGAAACAAGAAAATCCGTGTCTCGCCTTTGGAGATTGTATCTGTCTCTCTCTCTCTCTCCTTTCTTTCCGTCTCTTTTTTTCTTTTCCTTCCAAGATTTCTGGAAGAAACTGAATATGAAGGGGGGAGATCCCCTTCAAAGATTTCACCTCCTGAGAGTATTCTTTCAAAGACTTTGGCATAGTCTTCCTTCTTTTTGCTGCTGCTGGACTGCCCAGTTCCCTCATGCTGTTTCCTAAGCACTTTTAAAAGCTGGCAGCCTCTCCAGAAACCTTTTGAAAAAAAAAAATCTTGATGTAGGGGGAGGCTGCTTTCAAACTCTGGTCTGCAGCCTGCACTCAGTGGGGAGAGAAGCCAGTCTTCAAATCCAGGCCATCCCAGCAACTTGATAAAAATCACTAGCACAACTCAGAGAACTGTAGGCCTATGCTAGCCAGATCAAACAAGCATTTCAGGGACTGCTTCCAATAACGTTTCTAGGTTTCATTACTTCAAGCACAGATGAAGGAGATGACAGTCTAGGTTTAGTCATCATGTCTTCCACTTCCATGTTATCGACAAGACCACAAAGTTCAAAATCAAACGTGTACATATAGTGTCTGGGGTATATATATACCTTTACTAAATAAATTAATGGAGCTTCAAAATGTTTTATAGTAGTTGGACTCAAGATCAGATCTCTTTTTCACACTTCAGAGTGCAGCTATCTAAAATGGAGTCAACAAAGTTTCCCTGGCACTGTTCAGAAGGCATTATGGGTCCATTTCTTTTTACTTCCCTCCCCCCATTATTTGATACTTCTTTTAAGAATTGTGAGTTTTACTTGGTTCCTTTTGATCTGAAGGAAAAGTTACTGTAGGAACTGAGACACTGCAGTGACTCTGGCTTTGAACTCACCAGGTCTAAAAGCCTGCAAGAACATTTTCTCTTTCAGCTTTCTAGCCAGCTCATAGAACTGGCTGATGAAGGGGTACGATAAATTGAACTGAAGGACAGCTAGAAAGCTAGGTGCTACAGTCTGAACTCACAATGGAATAGATATATATATATTTAGTTTACTCATATTAAAATTTAAATGTTAGACTTTAGAGTCATTAAATCGTTTTTGTTAGGAAAAAAAAAAAAAATTATTTTCCAGTCCCTTCACCTTGCGGGAGTCCTGAGCTCCTGCAAATGCTGCAGCTCCATCTAGTGCCATAGCCGCCAGTTGTCAGGATGGAGGCAAATCTTTTAGAAATGCTAAGAACGAAGAAAAATATTAAGATTTAAATTCTGTATTTTCAGTAAAAGTCTTTAAGATTTCCTTTAGGTTATAACAGTTGGAGTCTACTCGAGTGCTGTCTTGAATGGGAAAATATTTTACACTGGTAAAATTATACTAGTTTGCAGAGATTAGTGTATGAAAGTCCATCCAGTCTGTTTCTTTCCAGTACTTCTATTGCCTGAATAATCACAGACTTACAGATGCATTCCCATTTCTAATAAAGTAAGGTAGTACATTTAAAACTATGTATGTATATATAACCATGTAGTACTTGTAAAAGTAGCTTTGATCTGAATTTCCTAAAACAGTTGGCAAATATTTATTAATCATCAAAATATTCAAATTCATTTGCCCTATCCCCTCATCAATCCATCTGTCCATCCACCCATCCATCGTGTATAGATTGTGCACATGTTTATATAGACAGTAGACCTTATTCTACTTTCAATTGCATTATAACTTGATTTATTTCAGCATAGTTACTCTCAAATCTCACTGGTCTGACATGAAAATTAGTGTCTTGTGTAGAGCAAATATATACTCACAAAGTGTGATGAACATATGTTGTAATGTGATCTTAATGTAAATAGGTTGGTTCTTTGGGGTTCTCACCTCATCCAGATGGGAACTGACATTCAGTATTTTACACCATTACAACCGTGTTTAGTTTTTCAACACATCTTGCTCCTGCCTTTGATCTAATCAGAAAATAAACATTCTTGATTTGATTTGCTCAGCTGCTGTGTGAGCCACAAAACCTAGATTGTGTCCTGAACTTGACTCCCATACTGCTTGTACAAAGCTGTTGAATTCAATAACTGTATTTAGCCTTATTGAGATTCAGGAAAGCAAATATTATCCTCCAGTGATGCAGCAGATAACAGGAGTTAATAACAAGTACGTGATAAAGATCACAGGATTGCCTGTAAACAAGATGCTGCATTGCACAGAGAGCATCTTGTCTGCATATGTTTCATAAGTAACTAGGCATCCTCATGGGCTTCTTTAGTTATTTTAGAAAGTTGTGTAAACAGTATTATCTACTTAATGCCCCAAGTGATACAATAATTGATATGGAAATCGGGCAAAGCTCAATAGATAGTAATACAACTCTCCGTGGACACTCGGGATGATCTGCCCAGATTTTATTCAAATTTTCTTCTAGGTTGTATGTATGCAGCCTGTGGTTTGTTAGACATGCTAGGCAGATGTTTGTTAGACAATATTTTATTTTTTTGACCTTTTTTCTGGAAAAAAATAAATGTGAATTCGTATTTGGATTGTCATCTGTTGTAGGTGTATTTCAGAGGTGTCAATGACAATGTGAAGTCTAAGATCATACCGGAAAGCTCTGATGCATTGTGTGCTGTTGTTGAGAAAAGTGGATAATAACAGATTGCTAGCATATATGCTACTCTGCAGTGGCTGTGTGGCGCTTCTTGTTTAGACGACAAGAGCTGTGGAAAGAAATACTGGACTTGTAAGAAATGCTTAAAACTGGAAAAATGGATTTGAAAATATTTTTCTGTTACTTCTTGTGGAAAATGATATTGAAGCCTGGAGATTTTTTTACATATTCTAAAAATCTCTTACGTAAGACTTTCTGCTTTGTTATTTTTATAGAGTAGTGGTTAAAATATTTTCCCTATCAAACAACTTATTAGTTCTTCGAATATATTAATGAGTCAGACTTACTCAGCTGTTTTCTCTTCCATAGACATCACACACAATTTTCTCAGGTATATGATACCTGGCAAAAATTAGGCTATGTTGTGGTTGTCCATGCAAGATGAACTTCAGAACATGTAACCGTGACATGTCTCTGTTCTGCAAAGCTGTGATGCCAGTTGTGCTTAACTATTTCTCCAGAGAGTTAGTGTGGTCGCTAGACCACTGTATTAGACTTTGGGAAAAATCACTTCTCTCATTTATACCACAATTCCCTCAGCTGTAAAATCGGGAAAATGAGACACTGGAATGTACAGATAAAATATAAGTAAAACACAGCTTTATAGAAGAGGGCAAAGCAATATTGGTATTCAAAAGAAATCTGAGATTTGATTAGACTTGATCAAGGTCACTCAGTTGGCTTGCGACGTTGCCAAAAGTAGAGCTTGGGTCTCCAGACATTCTGTCTGTTGACTCCAGCTGTCTTCCAGGTACTGAGAATGGCTGATGAATGTTAATAATGCGAACAGGACAAATGCCAGCAACTGCTCATTTCCATTTATTTTATTAAACTGAAGATTTTTTTTTGTAAAAAGCACACATTGTTTTGGGAGACAGGAAATGGATGAAATGGATTTATTTATAAAACAGGCTTTCATCACTCATATATTGTACAGCAATGAAGAGTGGAACTAAAATGGCTGTCTGGAAGCAGGAACCACCTGCTTATTTAATTTGTGTTCTGTTCTTGCGTGTGTGGTAGTGCCAGAGTTTTCTTCATCCAAAATCGCTTCAGAGATGCAGTGCTGTTCACTTTTGCTGGCCTAGCACCTGGAGAGGTGGGATGTGTACTCTCGCCTTTCATATGAGGAAAGGCTGAGGGAGCTGGGTCTGTTTAGCCTGAAGAAAAGTCTGAGAGGGGATCTTATAAATATCTTAAGGGTGGATGTCAAGAGGATGGGGCCAAAGTCTTTTCAGTGGTGCCCACAAACAGGACAAGGGGCAACTGGCACAAACTGAAACATAGGAAGTTCAATCTGAACTTGAGGAAAACTTCTTTACTCTGAGGGTGGCAGAGCACTGGAACAGGCTCCCCGGAGGGGTTGTGGAGTCTCCTTCTCCAGAGATATTCAAAACCCACGTGGACGTGGTCCTGTTTCAGCAGGGGGGTTGGACTAGATGCTCTGCAGAGGTGCCTTCCAACCCCTAACATTCTGTCATTCTGTGTACTCTGGGAACAGCACACAAACCCCATGGAGGCTGCACAAGGATTTTAGTCATCGTTTCTCCAATGGCTTCTTAACAAGAGTTAAGGAAAGGCAATAGGTAAGCAAGACAGGTAGATGTGGATGAAAATGTTAGCTATTTCCTTTTTGAGCTATTCTTAAAACATTACTCAGAGGAAAAACAAGATGTGGTGGCAGGTGGAAAGCACCCATTTAATATTTATACTTCTCATGAAAAAGCAAGGACGGATTTAATTCATGAATGGGGGGTCTGCAACCACTACTGTATCCCTGCACCAGGCAATGTCAACAGGGAAAGAGACTAATCTCTGACTCCCTGCAGGAGATCCACCCTACCTGGCTACTCATTTTTAGCTGTGGGGGATAAAGTCGCAGGTACAGGCAGAGGGAGCTCAGTCCTCGCAGGCTGTCATTCCCAGTGGAAGATAGTAGGGTCAGTATGGGAGTACGAATGCCATTACCTTTTAATTAGGTAACATATAACTGCTGTATACTCACTTTGCTGTAAAAATCAAGTGAAAAAGAATATGCAGAAGCTGACTTCTGAAATGCGAGTAAATGAAAGCAGAATTCTTTTGGCAGGTCCAGCCAGTCTCTGAGAGTACACAGCTAAGAAATCAGAACTGGCCTATTGCCTATGGAGCTGATGACCCAGCATGGTCTCACTACAGTCCAGTGCAATAAATAGATAATTTTGTAACTTCTCTAGTGTATAAAGAATGTAAGGCCCGATCCATAAATAAGACTGCATTAGCAAGAAACTATGCAATCAACAATAAGCACACAGATTTAGCAACTTACTGTCTCTACACTCTCTTCTGTTTCAAGACATCTTCAAGAAACAAAATAGGCTTATATAAATCAAAATTGACTCCATCTCAACGCACATGTCGAAGTTAAATGTTGGAGTTAACTTCTCTGGTCAAGTTTCACAGCGCTTCTCTGGTCAAGTTTCACAGCTTTTCTGTTCAGAGAGTACTGAAAACTTGAATGAGGAAACTTTACTGGGGAAGTACTGGGTGAGGAAATGGGGGCACAGAGGTGAAGTTACTTACGCAAAGTTCAGACCAAGTCTGTGGCAGAGATCCAGGTGAAATCCAGGCCTCGTGGGTCCCTATTTGTTGCCATCACCATACTAGTTTTCTCTTTCCAAGGATTTTCAATGTCATATCTGAAGAGACTAACAAATCTGAAGGTCACAGGCTTTGTATTTGTTGGAAGGGAATACAGACATGATTTGCTTGGGGGAGGTTGAGTTGCTGGGGGAGACACATTGTTCTTTCTTCACACCATTCCTGTATTTATTTAGTTCATTTGCCCCTTTAATACAAGGAGACTGACCTCTGCCTTCTGGTGGATAGGGACGAAGTGACCTGTTCTAGGACCATTTTTCTGACAAAACTCTGCTAGTACATTATATGGAAAAATATTCTTAGAAGAAATTTGGCTTATAACAACAAATCAGTGGGGGGGTTTGGCAAGTTTATTTTAGCACCTTTTGAATTACAAAAATTTTTTCTCTTAGCCAAATAGTACCTCCTCATATTCCTAATGTGGACTGCCATGCCAACAAAAATTGGTTAGCTTTCGAGCAGTTAATGCTTCAGAGATGGAAAGTTATAGCATTACCACAAGTAAAGATTAAGATCCCTCTGACGTGCCATTTTTCTGGTACTTGTCCTTGCTAGATGGCATGTACTTATGGACCCTCTAATCTTGTAGTCAGCAGTAGGGTGAGGTCTGTGGACACTATTAGCTACTCGCATACAGTCCCATAGGAACCTCAGGAGAATCCAAGACAGCTGTGCCTGGGATGCTGCACACAGTGAGGGGAGGGAGAAAAGGGGGGGAAATTAATTTTTGCTTTTCTTTTGGCCTTTCACCACAAACTGCTGTTGAGATAGAGCAGTGTGGTGGCAATGCTTCCTTGCTGCCTAAACTCCGAGTTGCCCGAGTGTGATGCAGACTCCACACATGCTTTCTTCTTCGCCACTTTGTTACCAATTCAGACATGATCCTCTAAGAAGGTGTTACCTTTGATCCATTTTAACTGTCCTGCAATATGGTGTGGGAAGACTCGTACTTAAGTCTCTTAATTAATTACTCTTCATTCTCTTACTTCTGGTATAAGAAAAAGTAATAATTGTTAAATAACAAGTAATCCACATATTTTGAGTTTAATTCCTAGCTGTTATTAGCTACTTAAAATATTAACTTTCCACCCTAGACACTCCGATTATTCTATAATTTTTCCAAGCCATCCTTCTTGTAACAATGCACAGCAATGTTTTTCAGGTTCAGTGCACTTTCAATTAGCTGATTCTTTTATGTGTCTGGGAGGTAAGTTAATACAATTATTCCTAATCTATAGACAGTGTCGTTGTGGTGCATGTAGTATCTGTACCTGGAGTACAGGCCTAAAAGTACTCAGTGGACTATGTTCAGAAGAGAATAATCACCCATGCTAGCATGACATGCTAATTAGATTATTTAGGAGAATTAATCTACCAGATTATTACAATAAGTGCATGGGAGAGATAACAGAGTCGAGAGAAATTACAGAAGCAGGTAAATACAGACTTTATCAGCTCTTAGGAAGTTTTCACAGGAATGTCAGTGCAAAGACAAGCTTAGTATTTGTATAAGTGGGTTGGACTCCCGAAAGAACTAGCTGTAATATTGCAGTGCCACCAAGATGATATTTGCATGGTGTATCAATGTAAATGTAAACCGTAAAACTAAGGCCACGCCCAATCTACCCAAACCTCTGAAAGGCAACAGGGAAGCACATGCTTAACACAGACTGTATGTTAACCATGTGTCTCACAGCTTGATAACCAGAATTAAACGCTAGCATTATATTAGCCAGATGTTTTCCCCACAGCACCCTTCTGAGGGTGCTTTCCATTATGTATATAGTGCACATGGTATTAATTTTCTGCCCTGGTCAGAGCTGTACTTAAAGATCACCCCAAACAAGAAAGTGCCTTCAATGCACGTCATAAAACTGTATCAGCTACAAAACGGAAATGAAGCATATTCCCTCATCTCTGAGAAAATGATCATCGCTTGTATTTTTTGCTCCTACCAAAGGTGATGGTAAACTTCCCCCCCAGGTCCTCCCACCCATGCCAGCTGACTTTGTTGGGAACCGAACCAATCCCATCATTCTCAGAAATCGCAAGTGTTGTTTGAGCAGGCTTCAGCTGGAGGAGCAAAAAACTGCATTCAGCATCTGGTGATGCATCCTTTAGATTGCATCGACTGAGAAGATATTTCTCTGCTTGAAAGGAAGTAGTTTCCATACGAGCAAGAAATGCCTCTGATGCAGAAGATTCTTCAGTGTATTTTCCTATTTTGACTTGTCACATGAAACAGGCTATGTTCAAAATATGCAAATCATAAATGAATTTTTGTTGCAAATTTATTTCCAAAAACCTTAATAAGCTTAGGTGCTCCTCATACCTGCAAAGTAAGCATAATATTTCCCAACATAAATGTTAATGTCCCTTTTGAACATGAAAGATATTTAATTTTTTTCTATTAATATAAAGTTTTGTTAGCCAAACAGGTAATTTCCAGTTCTTACTCCTTCAAGAGTGTGCATTCAGGAAAGGGCCCTGACAGCTTTGCTCTTTAATGAAATTTTTTCTTCTGTTCATTGTACATACTCCCGAACTGTGAGTTCTTTCAGGCTAAAAACCCGTACGGGATCTTTTTTTGCCTTCCATTCTTCCAGTTTTTCTTGCAAAGACAGAAAATCCTTGCCAAGTTCATATGCCAAAGTGATCATTGTTTCCAACAATGGAATATAATACCTGTGGCCGGTACGCCCATGAAGACGTGATAGAGCTTTTTCTCCATAGTCAAAGGCACTTGCTGGGTTTTCCAGGTCCTTGTGGCACACCACGATAGCACAGAGAGTAGGGACAATTGAGACAGGGTTGCCTCTCGTCAGCCTTTCCTGCAGACCAATGACTTCTAAAAGGATTTCCAAAGCTTTGGTGTACTGGCCACCCCGCAGACAGCCGTATGCTTCCTGAAGCTCCAGCCTTGTTAAAAAGTCGATAAATTTTTTTGATCTTCGGATATATTTCATAGAATACAGAAGTCTCAGGTAGTCCTTGAAGGCTAATTTTCTCTCGTTGATTATTTCTTCTGTGAAGTTCCCTGTTAGCGTTTTCTTGGGAAAGGTCACATCTTCCATTTCTTCACTAAACTCCTCCAGCAGATTTCTGTGCAGTTTCTCAAAATCTGAATAACGCCGTTCAATTACAGACTTGTTGCTGTCAAAACTCCCTGTTTGCAATATGATGATTTTATACATCTAAACACAATAAAACAGAAAAATAAGAATCAGAAGGGCCATTCTAGCCCTTGTGCAGTCATATTTTGTCTGTTATTGCTTTGAAAAGACTTTGTGCTTGTATATTCCACCATCTGAAACCTTCCTGCACCAATTTTATGTGTGTAATGTTGCATACTCTGATGACTTATAGCAGTGCTGCTAAATTAGTTGCTGCCTGAGATTATGGTGCATACTTTGTGTAGGCCTGATCTCTGAAATTTTCAGCCACCTCCTGCTGTTTTGGACTTTTGTCACCAGATTTTGCTTTAGCGTGTATGTAAATCGTGGATAAACGACGCACTGACAGATCCCATCCTGCAAGGTGCTGGAAATGGTGAACTACCAGCAGACTGAAGCACATAGACTCACTTTCAAAGCAGTTCTGTAGCTGTACTTTGTTTATAACAGCCATGGCTGCTGCAATCAATCATCTTCAGTGAACTGAATGGATTTCGCAGACTTAATATTGAATGTACTCTATTTTACCTTGGTCATAATACTCAGAAATGCTGTTTGTATCAGACATTTCCAGGGATTTTGGGGTGTTATTAATGCTGTGAAAGTAGAGGCAGTATTTGGCAGTAATTTTTGGTGTGTGCAAAAATAAGATGGAGCAACTCCAAAGCCTTTTTTTCCCCTCTAAATCATTGTCCTGTTATTCAAACTTACTCGGCATATAAATAATGCAAAAAAAAGTGACATTTCTACAAAAATCTGTTTGCTATCCAAAATCCTTCACTAACGGCTAACAGCAATGCTGTCCCACATTAAGAGTACTTGAGTATGTCTTCCTCAGCTCTTCACTAGCCTCAGAAATGACTATAATAAATGTGGTATTAGAAAAATAGCTGCAAAATAAAATTGTGTGTTATGTGTTGTACAAATAGATTCTCTTCTTGTCCTGATCCTAGCACAATGATGTTGAGGAAGGGCCAAATCCCTGATGTGCGTAAACCAGTGGAGCTCCACGGAGACCAGCTTAACTGTGTCACCGCATACCAGCTAAGGACACAGACTGTTGACCTTCCTGGCTTTTGAATGTGACCATGTTCACATTCAACTTCACCCTGCTCCCACTGAATTATACAGGAACTGGAGCAGTTCTAACCGTGCCAGTTGTTTTCTTTGCTGCTGTTGAAGGGTGCAAAATAACACTTGCACTAGTGTCTGTCTGATTCTCTTCCTCATTTTTCCTTAAAGAAAAATTCTCTCTTAATATTCACAAATGTTTACAGGCACTCCTTGAAAGATTTCTAAATCTGAGCTGACTTCTCTGATGTCTTTTAATTTGTAAGTACTGTGACATTTTCCCATACCTTGTCCTGCTCCAAGCTGAAAAGTGTCTATATGCCTGATGCATATCCAAAACAATCATAAGAGCAATTTTTTAAGCTATCATTTTATCAAGGGCAGCTAAGTGAATAAGTACTTGGTTTTTTTATTTGTGGAGTGTGCATGAAAAAGGGAAGCAATACCATTTAATTATACTATCATTCAAATTGGCTAAATTTTATTGTAATGTAAATCTTTTTGGCTAGGCATGTAATTTGTGACCAAGTTTAACTACTTGCACATATACTGAGTGATACTGTTGTTCTCATACAGTTGTATTAAAATAATTCTTAACTGTTCAACAAGCTGGATACTGTTGAGTGTGTGCAAGGATGGCACCATCTAAGTAGGTGCCATTCAAATTCACACCTGCTTCAAATTCTACCAAACCGCATCACCCAGTATCAGTAACACTAGTATGATTCTTAGCGTTTTTCATCTACAGATGTCAGAGGTTGCTGCAAACAACGGAAACATCTCTATACGAATTTCACAGGGGTACTGACAAAGAGAATTGCTCTAGATCAGTCCTCCTGAAGGCCAGGAGCAGAATCAGAAATAAAAACCAAGTGTCAGTACTGTGAGTAAAGATAGAAAAATCCAACCTGTTCTGTTGTTCCTGTTCCTCATACTCATGCTTCACCTTGAAAATATGACACAAATATGCCATCTAATGAAGCTCTAGGTAGCGAAGGGGAACAATCCCAAGCGATCTAGCTGGAGGATGTCTTAGACTTTGTCAACATCAAAGAGTTTGTGCACTTGTGCTAACATAAATCTCTGACAGGGAAGTTATACAAATGCAATGCAGATGCTACTGCAGGCTAGCTCAGAGTAACTATATTGATATTTTTGTACTTGTGTGAATTTCCTTAATGTTGACATGCCTCTGAATGTTAAGGATACTCAAACTACTCATTTACTTGATATCACCTTTCCTCTGCTGCAGATTTTGTGAACTGATTGTCCGAGGTTTTTTCTAGGGGCAGATTCCACCACCTATGCCTGTACGATCAGTGAGAACAGGTTCCACTTGGTATGATCATGGCTTGCAAAACTTGGCCCTTGGTAAGGCTTTCAAGTAGTGAGGCATACTGTGTGCTATGCAGACCCCTGTAGAGTGAATAAAAGTTAATGATCTTAGGTTGACCATGAGCCAGCAGTGTGCCCTGGCTGCCAAGAAAGCT
>Ga0181612_147152_pt1 | contig 19737 bp, 14 predicted proteins | sample HoacroProtozoa21_FD_119630 | JGI IMG/M metagenome (GOLD analysis project Ga0181612, IMG submission 119630) | Hoatzin crop microbial communities from Cojedes, Venezuel. Combined Assembly of Gp0051906, Gp0051904, Gp0051908 | reverse complement strand
GCTTCAGTGGAACTTTTGGAGGGCATTGCCATGTCTTTTTCTCACTCTAGGCATATGCATGAACTGTGAGATTCTGCAGGAGGCTCAGTGCATGAGACAGGCTAGGCCATGTACACTGTCTGTCCAGGATATCCCAGACTAGCAGAGGGACAGCTAGTCTGTGTCCTGTCAGAGCTCCGTCTTTGCATTGGCTATATAGAAAGATCTGTGGAGCAAAGTCATGTGCTCCATGAAGCTGATGTTTGCCAGGCTTTCAGCAGTAAAAGTCTGAGGAACTTAGCCATGCACATGCAAATGAAGGTGTGGGTGCTTCTAGACTAGGCTGGTAATATTAGCTGGTATCAGTGGTAGGCAGCCCCTCAGCTTTGGTCCTGTATCTAAAGCAGTCTGGTCTGGGCATGAGATTCCTCCTCCATGACAAGAGCAAATATCTACTTCCTTTGTCACACTATAGATACGATAAATATCTGACAGTGCAATAGTCATTTGTTCCTGTTCTACAGAAATGGATGCTAGGTTTGGTCTCTGTAATAGCTTCTTGGATGAGCATAAGTGAATCATCAGAGAGCACGAGAACAGAGATTCCAGGCAATGTGAACGAATTCAAAGCAATGCAGTTCAAAGGTATACGCATGAGAAAGAAACCAGTCTGTGAGACCTGTGGGCAAGCGGGGTGCAGGTGCTTGCACAGACTCCTGTCTCACCCACTGACACGACTTGGGATGTGTGCATTTGGTCAAGTGCTTTAAAGGTCGGACGATATCTCCTGCTGTACCACCTAATAAACAAGAGAGGTGTTGACTGACTGTGTACTGATTGCAGTTTATGAAATGAACAGCAGGTGGGAGAGAAGCAATATGCATTCTCTGGTAGACCTCCAGCTAACTGCTACATCTGAAAATGTGTAGCATGCGAGTACTGAAATCAAACCTTTTATATTGCACTACTTGGAAATGGGGAGAGGTGGGAAAGTGAAGACTGGTGGGGTAGAGGAAGGGGAAACGTGAACTAATGGGATTTGCGTATGAAATTATTTTTCTTTTCGGTGTCTTTGGTCCTTCTTCTCCATTTCACACTCATATTTCTCTGTTGCCTGACAATTTTGTCACTCGTCAGCCTTTCCAAAGCAGTCTGCCTCCAGATGATATCTGCCTACCTTGGTGGCAGGCACCTCTCTGACTATTCATCTGTCTCTTGCCTCCTGCCTTTATGTTTTGTCAATCTGTTTATTTCAAATGAGTTTCTCTGTGCCCCATCTTTCTTCCATCCTTATGCCTATCCATCTATCTCCATTGAAATCTAAATATTGAATATTGATAAAAATAACACAGCCTGTTTAGGGAGGAGGCCATTTGTGTGGTGCTTTATGACTGACTGTTGATTTGTGATAAAATGCAACAGTCATAAAAGGGCTGTGAATCAGGCAAATGACATAAAATGCACACATCAGCAATTAAAATCAGCTGTATTATCTGGGCACCCAGCAGGGCTGCCTAGTTAAGGCCCTGCCAATGTTTTGATTATTACAACTCTTTACAAGAATTCATGCTGTTCCTCTCTCCTCACCCCCACATCTAATACTTGACCCTTCCTTTCTTTCTGTGTGGCTTAGCTGCTTACGCTGTGTTTTGATTCTCCCCTGCAAGACATAGCTTCCTTGGTCTTTCTTTCCCTCCCTTCGAGTCATTGCAACGCAACGCAAAATTGTCTCTCTCTCCTACCTAAATGCAGACTGCATTTGTCCATTTCGGGATTCCTGCCAGCACTGTTTTTCTACCTGCCATGTCCATTTCAAACACATTGTCCTAGTGAAACCCCACCTGTCTCTACCTCTGTCCTTTCATTTCCTAACCCCTCCCTCGCTTCCCCCTTGCAGAAGAAGATGTTCTCATCCCCTGAGCGCTGCAGGCTGCTTGCAGCGGGTGGGAGGACCCCAGGATTTGTGCGGGGCTTGTGGTCTGCAGCAGTGCTTTGCAGGAGCACTGGGTCTGCCTGCCTGCAGCTGCTTGCAGGGAGGCTGCGTGGAGACGGTGTCTTTCTCTATCACCTTCACGCTCACTGCACGTGCTAGCGTCCCTCCTTTCAGCGTGCTTCACGTTTCTCCCCTCCGTGTTTGACTCCCTCCCACACGCTTTTCAGTCTCTCTGGCTATTGAGCATCACCACGGAAATGTTCCCTAGAGCACATGTGCAACCCGCTGTGGGACTGTCCTCTCCGTGCTGCAGTGTATTTTTGGAGCCAGTGTGCTATCATCTACCACACATCTGCCACTTGCTATATATATATATCAAAAAGACTATATGGTTATATTTGAGTACTCACCTGTCTTCATGTCACTATAATATTTCTTCATTGTAAACACTTAGACTGTTTTTAATGAAATGATCTAAGAGTGGAAACTAATCTATGGTAGTATTTCATTTAGTGTTCTAGGATTTTTTGGTGTCTGGCCAGTAGACAGCCTTCAAAGTAATTCTGTGCCTCGAGTTTTGCAATATAGATTTCCTTTCAGTCGAGAAGTTTCAAAAGGGGCCTGAAGAAAAGATCTTCCTGCATTCTTTGTGGCCATCTCTGGACAAGGAGTGAATCAGAGGCAGTGTCACCTAACCACAGGCAGGTAATGCCGTTTGAGACTCACTAGGGTATCCAAAACAGCAGCCAAGAGCTGGCAGATGTGATGCAGGCCCAAGAAGAAGCGTGCGGCTTCCTGGTGAGGCAGCTGAGGAGATGGGGACTGAATGATCTCTACTCCCGGTTGCTGCTGAATCCTGCAGCGAGTGTCAAAAACAGATTGTACTGAGAACATACCTGGTTTCCATGCTGCCACCCTCCCACCTGGGAAGAAACTCGCTTGCAAGGTGCAGACATGGGCTGTTTTGGATCTTTCAGGCGCTTTATTTCCCCATACTATGCAGAACCTGCAGTTACCACCCATGTAGCCTTAGAAGACAAACTACTGGTCTAGTAGCCAAGGGAATGAGGAGACAACTTGTGAGATATTTGGAGAAACTTTGGCTGTTTTTGGAGGAACTCTGGAGAAAAGGCACCTGCCTCCCAGCAAAACTTTTACAGTCTATGACGTCTGAGCCTACACTAATACTCTAGTAACACCCATGATCTTTGTTAAATGCAGGCCATTCCCCCTGGCAGAGCAGCGTAAGGGAACAATGCACCTGCTTGTGCTGCCCACATGGTGCATAATGAAGAGCTTTTATTTTGTATTTTGCATGAAATGCAGATTTTTGCATGAAAGGGTGCAAAATAATATATTTCAGTCAGTGAGTTCCAAACTTTCAACTCCTGATCTGGCTTGCTTAGGCGCATGTCTTACATAATATATGATTACGATTTTCTGGTAGGAGTTTTAGAATCATCCAAACTGATTAAAGAGGAACACCATGGGGAAAAAAATATATTTTTTTATTCTCCCTCTGCTCTCCTACTATCTAGGCTGCAAAGAAATAAAATCACCCAGCCAACAGCACATCTCTAACCTCACAATTCCTGGAAGTGAGTTCTTCCACTTATCCAGCACTGTGCTTCCATTTCCAACTGCTTGTGGCTGTCTATGATTCCTGGCCTCATTGAAATCAGTGACAAAGTGCTAGCTAGCTACAGTGCTGCTGGATCTAATATTGATGGCAAATACTTAGGTTCCAGATGGTTAGGAAGATTTCCATTTTCCATGTTCATTATTTCCACATTTTATAGATTCATAAACATATTTTGCTTTAATCTGTGGTATTTGTTTTGTTGTGATAATGGACAGTAAATTATACCTTGAGACTGGTGTTTTCAGAGCCCTGAGACCAGCTTCAGAAATGTTTCATAAAGATTTCTGTATGTTTGCTTGATGTTTGTTTAGTTTTAAAACCACTTGGTATTGTGAGAGGTCAAGGCAGGAAGGTTAGGTTTCTTGCTGAGACACCACTAAACAGACAGAGGTATTCCTTAATTTATACCACGTCAAACCATATTTCAGTAATTTATTTTGGTGTCTTCTTCTCCAGTACTTTGATAAGTAAATAGACCCCAATAATACAGCAGGCCAAATTAGGCGTATTTCTCTTGAAGGGAATAGGTTAGTTATCTTGGGTATGTGATACAAACCTGAACAAGCATTTGTCCATATGCTACTTGGAAAAGTTAACTCAGCATCCGACTACAAAGGGGACACATTAAACATTATTAGCTGATATGGCAAAGCAGCTGCAAGGTCCACCTGGCCAAAAGTGTTTTCCACTCCTTGCAAGTGTGTGAGATGAACATGGTCTCATACTTAGGGATGTCGGCAAGGTGAGGCAGCTGGGAATAAGTTTTCCCTCATTAGCACGCAGTTCTGCTGCTGTAAAGCGAAGAAGGAGGAGATGAGGGGAGAGGGTAGGGGAAGAGCACTGCCACAGTGGAAGGGATGCCTGGCAATAGAAGGAAGAACAACTCTGGGGCTTAACTGAAGTGGCGAGTCCCAGGAAGACGGTGAGACGAAGGCATGGAGGGCTTGTTGCTCTTAATTTGCAAAAGCATCTATTCCATGAGCTAGAAGGGTACCTGCCTGGGGAGGGAGGTAAGGAAATGACACTTGAAACACGGTATCATCAGCATGCCAGTCATGAGGCAGGGAGTCAGCAGCAGGGTGCTTTCAAGAAACTTGCCTCTCTTTGCAACCTTTAGCAGCCTCATCTATGCACTGTTGCAGAGATTGGAGGTACGTGACGACCGTGCTGATAAGGTGACGGTCACACTGATTGGGAGGTTCAGTGGTGAGATGCTTTCTGTCAGTGTACAGGTGGTTGTTGATGCTCCTGGCTGTTGTTTGGGAAGAGGTGCCTTGCTCCTCTTTTAGTTTAAAGAGGTGGCCAAATACAAAAGAAATTAAACATCAAATATGCATGTTGGGAGAATCCTAGATAAGCTAACAAAAGTCAGGAATTTCAGGGCTGCTTTCAGCTAATGCTACGATTTTTACCAGCCTGGGGAGAACAGGGAAAAGGGTAGTCCCAAGGTCACTTCAAATCACAGGGTTTTGTGAAGCGCTGCTACTGTTAGTAGACGAGATGAGCTGGCAGAGGAGAGTTGCAGAGGTACAGGCCTATAAAAATACGTTATTAAAGAAAATCTGAATGAAATGGCAACCAGAATGGAAAATAGCAAATAATACTTACAGCGTTAGAAATTCATTTCAGTTTTATGGAATATAGCTTGGGTATAAATATAAAGCATTACATTAAAATTCATAATAACAGATTATAGGCTTCTCCCCTATCTGTACTGCTGCAGCCAGTGTGCTTGCAAGAGAGCTAAGATGAGCAATTTAGGGACAAGATTGATAATTCATGTGGCAGTTTTTGGTGACTTCCTTCATTCACCACTTCAAAAGTAGCCAACAAGTCGCACCACCATCCCCAGTGACAGCCATCCAAACAATTCAGCCTGACATCAAGAATCAAATTGCTGCGGGTGCTGAGCAACACTGAGAGGAGCTGTGCTGGTGCAGGATAGCAGAGTAGATGGTGACACATTCCTGCCTTAACCTGAACGTCATCTGTCACCACCAGCTTTTTGATTTTCTACAATTTTAATGAATTATTTTCTACAACTGTAGTGTATTCTAATGTCTCTTTAAGATTACCCCAGCTGAAGTGGACATATATCCACGTAAAACAGAAGTAGCAGCAGCACAGCTAGGATTTTGTCACAATTTTCCTTTTATTAAAGCTTTACTAATCTTCTTGCTCTGTTGCTACCTGAGGTTTTTAGTACTGTGTCCTGTGTGAGAGATAGGGACGGCTTTCTATTTCCCAGAATTTCCTGGAGAGCATCATTAAAATTGTCAAGGTGGGAGGGGAATGGATGATGTTACCCTGTATGTGGAGGGTAATGATAAATGTAGATATGGCTTGTCACTGCTTTTCCTGTGGCTCCAAGTTTAAGAAACAATTACAATTCCTAAGGTGCAATGATGACAGGGGTAACATTTTCAGCAGCCTCGGATGGGACATCATTTTTCAGTCAGTTGACAGATTTGAAAAACGTGCCTGAGGTATTTATTGTGTTTGAACAGTACTGTAAAATATGTTTTATATCCAAACTGCATGATTACTGGCCTGAGCTCCAAGCTCATGTGATGTTTCTTGTGAAGTTAATGTGCAACACAGAGCTGTTTTGTATTAGAATACTCTCTGATTTAGTAGTGTGAGCAAAGTGCTGCTGTAGGGAATACCTGGGCTAAGGAGTTACCTGAGTTTTCTTTCTCCAAAAAAGATGACAGGGTTCTTCAAAACACCATGAACATTTTGTAGTGAACAGTTTGTAAGATATGGATGGCACTAGCATTGTGATCTGGAGAGGCAGGAAAAACTCATTTCGGATTGTCATGGGTTAGGGCGTGGATGTTTTTGCTGGAGAAGAGAGTCATGGTAATGAAGTACCAGCATTGCCCCCCTAAGTACCTGGGGGTATTTATGTATCCTGTTAAATGCAAAAGAACATGGATGACATGTTTGTTTTCATCAGCCACAGCAAAATGTGCTGCTCACAACAGGTACAGTAAGTTGTTACTCAAAGTTAGTTGCTATTGCTCTTCTGAGGTCAGAAATAAGGATCACTAGGGAATTCACATGGGGACCTCCCAGCTTGATCATTCATGAAGGCATCTCATGAGCTCCAAGATCAGTTCTACCGATTTCTTATCAGTGTGCACTGACTGAGCACCATGGCTGTAGATGTCACCAGCAAAGAACAGAGCTTTCACTCAGTTGGGTTCCCACCTCGAGCTGTGAGCTGGCTCTGGCTGTGCCTTTACGCTTAGAGTTTGCTGCCCAGATTCATCGACTCCCAGTGGCCATCAGCCCAAGGGAGCTCCAAAGAGTTCTGCTAAACCAGGCAACTCTCTCCTGCCTATGTACGATGCGCCTGCATGAGTCTTCGTGTCTTTGCATTAGTGTTTGGTATGATAAACTCGTATTGATCCATGTCAGTTCATGCATTTTACTTGCTACGTTCAGTGAGCAAACCTCTAATGGTCGCTGATTTTGTGAGGATGTATTTAATATCATAAATAAAAATGGTTACTACTGTTACTCAGTGGTCATAACCTTGGAATGAACTGCCTGAAGGATCTGAGCTTCAGATGGGTGGACAGCACTGTGTCAAGGAAGGGCACGTGCAATTAAAAATGTTAGCATTGGCTTCTTCACTGGCTGTGCAGCTGGATACATTTTCTAGTGGACAATGGTCCTTTCTGGGAGAGGGAAAAAGAGTTAGTTCATCATTCAGGGGCTGCATTCAGCAGCACACAATCCACAGTGAGTCACTGCCGAAATGTATGGCAGGACAGGAAATCACAGCTGTCAGGAGAGATTGCCTCCTGTGCAGTTATGAAATATTCCCTTTGCTGCCAGAAACAGCCACCCCCAAGATGAGCAAGAGGCGATTTTTACCATCTACTTTGTCTAGGTCTGCACGGCTGAATCAATCCCAGTACTTCTAGCCCCTGTAACTGTACAGAGAGCTTTTGAGGGAAAAAAAATTAGTGTCTGACTGGTGTGGTGACAGCTCCTGTAGGCAGCGATCAGAAAGCAGCAGCAGCAATAGCTCTGAGGTGTATGAATTGCCCAAATTTATCCTTTGGGTCAATTTGAAACCTAAAGTTGCTAAAGGCTAATGTAGCTAATTTCACCGCTAATTAATTTAGCAGAAATGTCCAGTTAATATAGTTATGTCTTAATCCTAAATCATTTCCCTGCACTTTCCCGAGGGCCTCCAATATGCTGTACTTTGATGCTGAAAGCTTTGGTTTTCTCCCCTTCACTTTCAGCTTTGAATGTGCAGTTCTGCATTTTCAGAACAAAATTCTGCAGCATGCAGAACACTGATGATATAAAGCAGGATAAAATAAATTGAATTTAATGCGGTATAGATAGTGCTGTGGATACTGCATTACTTTATTTCTTTTCTTATTTAATCCTAAAAAGATCCCTCCACTGAGATTATCTGATTCTTCTCTAGATGATGTTTTGCACTCTTTCTTCAGATTGCTAGTCTAGTTTGCTGGGCATAAACAACTAGAGAAGCATCTTGATTATAGCCTTATAAATGAAGTAATTATATTTGAGGACAGGAGTATGGATAAATTCATAAGTACAAGAAAGTCTACATGAGGGGCAGTGATTGAATGCATAGTCTGGGTCAGTCATCTGGATGTGGAGGGACAGCTGGGAGAATATGAGCCTTTCTTTACCATTCGTACATGAAAATGTACAGATTCTATTATCCAAGGTGAGTGAGGCTTCTCCAGCTGATAGACAAATGCAAGTAATATCGATATGACCTCCAGACCTTCTCTTGCTCTGAAGTTCTTCAGCAGAAGCTGCATTAAGGATAAGCCGTTTTGGACCAAGCTGTCCGTCCATTGTGGGGTTACTGTACCCACTGACCAGGTAAGTCCTGTAATACGGAAATGTGTCACTGCAGCTCCCAGAGCAGATACAGAAGCTGTCAGAAAGGCACAGACTCGTAGCTCAGAAACGAATGGTCCTAGGAACTTTTGCCATTCCTTTTGGGGTATGAGCAGAACTATGAACATGTATGGCTTCATTATCTTCCGTAAGCTTTTTCAGTGTTGTGCGGGAATGGGTAGAGAAAGAGAGAAAATTAATTTGCTGAATGTTTGTTTTGAAGGAATTGAGATCACCTTTCTGTCAGTCTGACAAAATAGTTTATGAACCAGAACTGAAACTTTAAAGAGGAGGAACCAGTATACTGTCCTCCCATATTACAGAGATGGACTAATAAAGACAGGAAACGAAGGGCTGAAGAGCACAGTGCAGAATGCTGCAAAGATTGCAGCCTGGGAGTTTTCTCTTTGGATGATCAGAGAGGAACAGGACAGGATGGTGTGCACACACGCTCTGAGCCTTACATGCTCTCTTTTAATCTTTATCAGGCACAGCCATTTCCGGGGAATGAAGGCACTTTGTACAAAGAGAAGGCTGACATGACACGAAATACCTGTAAGGAGAAGTTGTCATCTGGTTTTGATCATTTTGCTGCTGTAAAAAACATCTTGATGCATCTTGTCTTTCAAGAAATAACCATAGTTGTGTCTCTCATTCTGTCTAGCTACTTGTTAACGCTCACTTCTCCAGACCTTTGTGTCTTCCAGCTGCTATAGATTGGGTAAGCTGTGGTGCCAGGTGACCTTTCCATGTTCTGGGCTTTCCTGTGTGAAACAAAAGAATATATTGAGCTATAAATGGGAACATAACACTGTGCTATATGGGAGACAATAGGGCAAGATTGTGGGGATGTTGGGGAAGATGCACTTCTTTACTAGGTCTCAGAAAGTCACATTGCAGAAGTAAGCCATACTGTTGACTTGGACTATTTTTTTTCTATTTCTTTGATTACCCAGTAGTTCTGAGTCTTTAAGAAAACCAACAGATATCGGTGGGTTCACCAATCCAATAAGCAGTTTTTTATAAACATGTCATACAGTGACCAAACTGTATGCAATTGAAAATGTACCCAAGGAAGCAAGAGCACACCTATGGTAGAAATCATGGGCACCATCTGTCTTTATTTAGGAAGTACTGTTTTCCCACTTCTTCCTCTTCCCTTTCCACTCCCCTCCTCTTCAAATGATTTCCAACTATCATACTGTCCTTGTATAAAGCTCCCTGATTCTGTCAACAGATTCCAGTACAACAACAGAAAAAAAAGCCTTATTTTTTTTCTCCCTTCTTATAGTTTACGTGAAGTTATTCAACAACTGAAATGAAATGTCCACCATTCTCATGCTATAAATTCACTTTTCCCTGATAGGCAAGTGAGTCGGGAGAGACACAGACCACAGCCAATACTGCTTAGAATACTTTTTATTCATTAAGCTGTTCTTAGCGATAAAAATAAGCTGTTATTATAATGGCAAATAACTATTCACACAGCACGTTTATTGTAACAGTTCACTCACACAACCACTTCTCACACAGCTCCCAGTTGGAGCAGCGGCTTTGAGGCCATTTACTCAGAAGCAGAGGGTTGTACTGATGTCCTTGGTGGCTTCTAGGTAGCTTTTTTTTTGGAGGAGTCACTCAGAGGGTCCTTTCTTTCAACAGACATATACACAATCTTGTAGTCTTTGCATATAGCAGCTACCACACTTTTGGATATGGTCTGACCTACACAGCCCACCATTTGACTCTCATATGTGCAAGTGACCTTGAGCAAATGCAGCAAACTCTTGATCCTGGATTTATCAGTTCTTGAATGTTCAAGTGGAACATTAGTCTCCAGGGTTTATCAGTTCTCGGGTAACTTGGTGTTGTCTTTCAACCCTTTTTCCATTCAAACTTATAGGTACCTATAGTACTCACTCACACAGAAAGGGCCTTTACAATGATGAAGTATTACATTGTAAAGTTGAGTGCATATTTTATTAAAAGTAAGAAGCAACACATTAATGGCATGGAAGTAAAAAGAAATAGTAGTAGTTATTACATTCATCTATTGCTTGTGCCAAACACTGTACTGCAATAAGGAGCATAAGCTGACAAAACATTTCTTCCAGCTGTATCATGTCAGTTCAGTTTCTGCAGGTTAGCACTGCAAGATCATCCTCCTGTCTGCTTTCTTTAAGGGATTGTAACTAGTCCTGGATGAAATGGTTAGATCAAACAGATCCTCCAGTCTCTCAACCATTTTCTCCTTCCTCAAAAGTGCATCAAAGCTAGTACCTTTTTAAAGCTTAAAATATAAGAACTAAAGTGAAAAGCCAGACATTAACAAAAACATCCGCCCTACCTTGATGCTACTCAAGTATTGAAAGTTTGAAAAAATTCTGACTAGAAAAAAAAATTCTGTATTTATTCTCTGTGAATTATGAAGTGAGGACTGGTTTCACAACTCTCCCACCTCGGGAAAAATAAATGGCTCCATTTCACATGTAAGGCTCATTCCAATGTGAAACAACTTTTCCAAACATCTCTGTCTTGGTGGGACTTCCTCAGCAAGAAGAAAAGGGAAACTAGAGTGGTTCTAATGTTTAAAACCATAAATAGTGAGAGGAGACCAACAAGGTGAGTTTCCATAGCAGAAACACTGCGCAAGGTCAGAGAAAGCTGGCTGTAGGATGTAGTGACTCTCTGATCTGGACAGGTCAGGTGAGGGACGAGCAGTCCTAGGTGACACTAACTGCACCCCAAGATGTCCTTAAGATTAATGTGGAAACTAAGGGCAGGGAAGGTGTTGGGGTGTTTGTCTGGTTTGTCTTGTTATCTATGGTAAAAGGCACTTGTGATAGAAATCTCTGCAAAGTACATACACAATGTGTTTTCTTCAGGAACATCCTTGAAAAATAATCTGTGTGCCAGAACATGTTTTGGATTGCAGTACTAGCGAAAGGTATGCTTGTTTCTATGCTGCTGGGGTCTGCATGCATCTTTGTAGATGCCAGCAGTTCCATTTCGATGGGTCTGTGTCTAGGAAGAAAACCAGAGAAGCGAAATGAAGAAAGACTGCTGGAGTGCTACCAGAAAGGAGAAACAGAAGTGCGTGGTGGTCTTCAAAACAGGTTAGCCTGACAGGGGGTCAGCAGAAGAGGAAGGATGAAGAAGGTGGCGGTACTTGACATTAGAGAAAAGGCACCTGTTTAAGCATGGGAAAACATGTCCCCATGGCACAGATCTGAATAGCTGCTACGTTTTGTGAACACTGAAAGACAAGGCTTGTGTCATATGTTTTCCCTGATTTTTGGGTGTCTGCTCAAACAACATACATTTCACTGTCCTCTTTCATCACCAGAACTTCATGACAGAATGACGGTCTCTGAATCAGTCAGTTCTTTCCCTGTCACTCTGTTTTGTGGGATGTGTCCTTCTCTGCAGTTTTAGGGTAAAAACCTAGCAAGTGAATATGGAACCCACTGCTGCCCCTTTTAAGTTTTTTCCTACAGTTTACTTGCACACCCATGGGCTGATCTTGAATAGACTGACTCAGAAGAGAAGGTTGTGCCTGCACATATACATCATGATGCAGATACTTTATATTCCTGCACCTTTGTTAGAACATCCACAGGTTTCAAGTGGCATTTGTCATCTCCTTGGTAGGCTGGGAACAGAGAAAAAAGCAGAATTTAAAAGGAAATGTTTTCTCTGTTTTGAATATTTTCTTCTTTTGGAAGAGGAGTCAAAGTGCACCCGGAAGAGCTGCAGAGAAATACTGGCCAACCAGAGGACTGCGAGACCTTTCAGTGATAGTCTATGGCCATAAAGGAGATTTCTGCCTCAGTTTTTCTTCCTGCCTGTCAAGCCAGTTCTAAGGCACATCTTCTTCACCACAAAAGGCTCACACCCAGACTAGCAAGGAAAGACTTCATTTTCCCCAAATTCAGTCACAAACTGACTTTCCAGTACAATTTATTATAATTAATCTAATTGTTAGCAGACTACCATAAATGATACAGTTCACATAAAACCCTGGAACTGGACAAGGAGGGTTTTTTGTGCCCTTTTCCAGGACCTTGCTTTCCAAGCCATGTGCATGAGAGTTTAATGTGCTCTTATTTCCTGACACCCACCTCTTTACAATCATCTACACTCTTCTCCAATGAACCACACCATTGTGAATCTTGCAGAAGTCTTGTTCCCTTATGAGCAAGCCCTGTGTTTATTGACTTGCAGCTCATGGAATTGACTGTGTTATTCTGCTAAACTGTTTCTTCCCCATTGTTTTTCTAATGGGTAAAGTCCTTTGGCTTCGCCAGATCAAAAAATTTCCTCAGTCTCTGCCTGTCTTTTCAGTCTGATATTTGGAATGAGACCACACCGGTGTCTAATACTCAGCCTGGTGTCCACCATAATGCATAATTTTCATCTGCTGTCGATCCAATTGCTTCTCAGGTGTGATACACAGGGTTATTCCATCCCCAGCTGCAAAGCTTTGTGCTTCTTCTTGTTGAACCCCATGAGGTTTCTGTTCACCATGACTTCAAGTTTCTCCAGACCCCTGTCATTTCTTCCCTGTCCACAGATCCCTGCTATGTATGGGTTTGGCAGGGAAGCGGAAGAGGGAGCGTTCCACATCTGCTGCACATCCCTCAGAAAAACATGGTCTTTTGGACCAGACTGTTGAAGGTATTTCTGTGCTTGAGAGTTTGGCACTCTGTGCTCATGTCTCCTCTGCTTTGGGGACTGCAGGACTCCTGGGTGCTATGCTCAGTGATGTGTTAGCCCTGGACACTGTGTATTGGCTGAGGGAGCAGGTGGCCTAACCAACTATGTCCTCTGTCTGCTTCAACAGAAATGTTAGTACTATCAATACAACCTGGGAAATTAAGCTGTTAGTGAGCAAAATGTGGCGTCTCCATTGTTCTGTGGGTAATACACTCTATTGATCATATTTCTTCACTAAAGCATTGGTAAAATATCTCGTGACATGTCTGAGAGCAGAGTGCTTGGTGCCTGTAGTCCCTCCTACATTGGACTGAAATGCCCTCTGCAGTCAGAAAATCTAAAGCACTTTTGACGGCTGAACACAGTCTATAGCAGGTCTTTCAAAGTTTTTTGGGGTATGTGTCTTTTTGTGATTCTATGAAAAGATCACGAGCAGCTTTTTTAATGAAGCCTTTGTTTTGGATGCAGCATGTTGTATAATAAAGCTGAAAATTTTGGTTTCTTTCTGGGTCAGCTGTCTGTCATTTCTTCTGGTTTCCATATTACTGCTGATTTCTGTGAAAATACTGAAGTTATAGAAAGTAAGCTATATGAATAAACAGATCAGTCAGGTTGCTTTCATTAAAGATTTAAGGGGCTTACTTACCATAGGCTCTGTAACTTTTCCTTATACTGTACTCTGCACTTCCCTGCTGGTGGTCCCCCAGTTTCTTTCTTTAGCCAGCCTGGGTGAGTGATCCCCTCCACTCGTTTGTCTTCCTACTCTTGGAAGTCTCCCACAGCTCTAATCAAGGTGTCTCTCAAACATACCCATCTAGAAGTCTTCTTTTCAGTTTAAAAATCTCAGTTTCTGTCCAAAACCCTTCAATTCCTCAGCTCTTTCTCTGTATCTTAATTTCCTGGTACACGGTTCTCGTGTAAACAATCCATTCTGGCTTTGTTGTTTTGTGGAGTGAAAGTCATATATGTCTACAAAACTGTACTCTGAGGTACAAAGCCTGCACAGTGGTGTCTATACAAAGATCTGTACAAAGCTTTTATGAAAAAAGCAGCACCAGAACACAGAAATCTGTTTTTTCATATGGCTCAGCCTTCTGACTGAATAGAAATGAAAAAATAAATGCCAAATATAGTGAGTATGAAGCTAAGATACTTAAGATATAGTTAAAAAAATAGGTGAGTGTAGAGTAAAATATGTGTTTCTCTTTTCTGTATACAATTCTTCTACATAGAGAACCTGAAATGCTGAGGAACAATGTCATGGTTCAACACAGAAGAAAACAGAGATTTTTTTTTTAACAAACAGCACCGCCTCATGATCCTTTTCTGCTAATGTCAGGAGATCCAAGAGGACTGCAGTTCCACACGTTGATGAACAGCCTGGCAAAACCCTGCTGGTGCCTATTCTGAAGCAGGAACAGACATAGGTGTCTATTTGGAAACACTGCACTTGTGTAGTGCCTTTCAAGTTGTTATACCTGCACCCTGGGAAGCTGTCCTCATGACCCATTTGAGAAGTGGCCTCATGCTGCCATACGAACAAATGCCAGATGATAAAAGAAAGTCATACAGTGGCAGAGTTTGCTCTTTCACAACTGCTGCTGCATCGGGCCTTGGTCTTGTAGTTTCTATTTAGGAGTAACTGCTGGTGGAACCAAAGAATTTCTTCACCAGTAAGAACTAGGTCATCTGGTCCACAATAAACCTGATTTGTCTGATTTAGGAGGTACCATAAAGACTATGCAGATAACATATTAGAGAAATTTATCCCGGCATGATTTCCTAAAATTTTACTTGTAGGGAAACAAAGGCTGTATAAGTGAAGATGAAGATACCTGTGAAAGTTTCTTAAGTGAAACTTAGAACAGAGTCTGTGAGATAGACTTTCTAGGACATTTATACATAAAATATAAAATGGCATATTTTGTTCCAAATGTGGTTTGTAAGTGTAACGCAACACTCCGTTTGCTAACTCTCATTAGGACTCTCATTCTTTTGCATCTGCCCTTTGTTGCTTATTTGATTGTCTAGACTGAAATTTCAATCAGACCAATCTGAAAGTCCTGAAAAAAAGATTAATGGGCTCATTTAGCTGTGTCTAAGAAGCTGGCTGTAAATTTCAAAATAATTTTTGTATATCAATGCAGATATCAACAGTTTTCCTGAGATTGTCACTAAGTACCATAGAGAAACTGGTGCATCAATAATTCTTCCTACAATCAGTGGGCCTTGAGGACAGTTGTGTTTGTGAAATAGTGTTCAAAAGCCTTAAGTAGCATCATGACTGCATTTTGATGATAGTGAAGATGATGTCTTCTTTGCTTTATTGTCACACCATCCATATTCTTCTCTTCCAAGACAGTAGTACACAGGATCCTTATAAGTCCAAAGAAATTAGTTTTCTGTCTTTTTTTCATACAGAGACAAGTTCTTTCTAACTAATTCTTGATTATATCTGTGTTGCTCCTTAATTTTTGACGTAGTTCATATCTTGTTTTGAAATACTTGGGTTTTCAATATTTAACTCTTAGAACTCCTTCTAGTACTTTCATGTTTAAGCATATTTAACTAGATGCATTAATTTAATGATATAATCGCTACAGTTAATTGAAATGGCTGGCATTTTCAGGATCACTGTGAAATTCAAAGGTTTGAAATTATAAAAAACCCTGAGCATTTTCTAGTTTTTGGTGAACATTTCTATCCATTACCTAGTGCCTCTGGGGGATAGCTTTGAATTCCTTACAATTTCATTTTGAAAAAAAAAAAGCAACTTAGGCTGTAGATATTATTTTAAGTGACAGCATTTTTTGTCTTTCTAACAACCATCCTATTTCCAATTCAGTGATGGTACGGATCATCAGCTTTCACTTTTTGCACAGTAGACTGCAAAACAGCTACTCTGTGTGTTGAACACTGAAAATTCAAGCTGGTAATTGTTTTAGATAGAACTTCATTTTGAGATGCTGTGCCTATCCACCAGAAATTTCTAGTTCCCCTAATAGATCACAATTCCACTATTTTCCTATTATATATCCAGTGGCTATGGATTCCATTTACTGTTTACATCTGCAAACACAAAAAGACTCCATCATCCTTTTGCCCATTCATGCATCTCAGGCTTTGTTTTTGCTCTTAACTTTCTCAGGAGATACAGCAAGGATCTCAATGTTCTTATTAATACTCTTTTAACTGTTAAAAATAACTTTCATTCACTAAGTGAAAAGTTTTTTAGCATACCTGAATATATACTAAGAGCATTAAATGTGTTTCAGAGGGGTATAGGAATTCAGCAAACTGGGAAGGAAACAATAAATCAAATTCTTATATCCTTTATCTTGCTTTATCAATCACTGCTGGGTTTCTTTTGTTAAGAGGATAATATATACGACTGTACACACACACGCACACACACATATATATAATGGCAGGGAGGAGCAACAAAGGAAGGAAAGTCATTTTACCTCAGTCCTGTTCATTCAGAAACAGACCGAAATGTTCCTCAGTGACAGGAACAAAGTCAAGGTCAAAGGCAGTGGCCACCATATGGGCCTGAGTTAGGGCTCCATCACCATTTGCCACCTGTGCTTTTTTTTAAGCTCTCACACCAAAATTATTACAGAAAGTAACAGCTTTATGTACATGGGGGGTCAGAGATAATATTATTCCTAAAATTAAAGCTGTTGTTTCTTTGTCTTCCCATGGCTGGGCAGAAACTGGAGGCAGAAGGTGGGTCTAGGTGCTGACAAGTTAGCAAAGTAGGTGTTTTCTGTGGGAAGTAAGTGCCTGACCCTACTCTCCAGTCCTCCCTGTTCTCCCAGTTTCTTCATCATGCCAATAGTGAGAGCATGGGAAGTGAATAAAGAGAGGAGGGCATTGCTCCCTGCTGTATCTGCCTAGTGTTCACTGCTAAAACCAGCCAGAGAAGGTGACCCTGGGTCTGGACCATTCTCCTCCCTGTTCTTGGTCACCTGTGTCCCAGGCTCAGCCACGGCACGGAGGTGACAGTGCAAGCTGGCTGAGCACCTCCAGGCTGAAGGGCTTCTGAGGTGCTTGTAGGGAGGCAGAGGAGTTTGGTGAGAGGTAGAAGACAGAAAACGATAGGCACAGCCTTTGGAAACCATGACAGCTCCCCCTCAACACCTCCCTTTCACCTTGCTTCTCTCCTATCACCCAAATATCCTCTTTCCCCTCAACCTCCCCACTCCAATGGATCTTTCCCTGCAACCATTAAAAAAATGGAGTCCTGTCAACATGAGTGAAATGGACAAAATCACTTGGTCTGTTCTGTATTCTCGTGATGGCAAATATCAATGTTGCATATATTATAGAGAAGACTTGAGTTTTGTCTGGCAGGCTTACAAAACCTCTACAAATGTCACCTGGGTGAAAGATTCAAGGAGCCATTTTGAATGAGCCTTGTTGATACCTAATTTTACCCAGTTCACCAATCCCTATTATAAGCCACTTTTAATTACATCGGTTAATACTCTAGAGTACAATTCTTATAAACTATAAAGATTTTTTTTGCCAATGTCTATCAGCACTTACTACTGTACCAAAATTTCCATGTTATCTTATTCTTGTAACTTCACCTTGTGTGCTAGTCAAATACACGTCAGCACTAATCTAATACATTCCTAGACAGCTTCCCACACATTCAAATGGAAAAACCACGTCCAATCTTTATGCTTTTTCGGAAGAAACAAGCAAATGTCTAAGGCCTCAGTTTCCTCTGCCTGCATACCTACAAAATTAAAACAACAGAACCAAGCCAACTGTCTGCTAAATTCTGTACTATTATTTTTCCATTTTTTAATCTTTCCTTCACTTTCCTGTACCTTTAAATTAAAGAGAGGTACACTGAACAAAGTAGTTCAAAGCTAACTCAGATATTGGAAGCCTGCTGTGTCCGTTCTTTTCCTCAAATTACAGATAAAGTAGCTTTCTCAACAGCTATACTCACTGTAAAAATTGAAATCAGATATCTCCACAATATGTTTCACTTGATAATGAGCATATCCCATCTGAAGGACAATGCACGTTCACATTCACATTTTCCCAGATTATATTGCTTTATACTATTTTTTCTTATGCCAGAAACAGTACAGCTAAAATGTGAGTATAACTGGCTTAAAAGCCTTTGTGTTACAAGAACACATCTGAGAAGGCGGGGTATAACTTTAATATGGAGCAGATTCTGTTGCTCTATAAATTGACTGCTTCTTTCAAGGGTCGACATCAGGGTCTTGAGGGCACTAAAAGGCCTGAATGGCCCCAACTGGCTTCATCTGGAACTCCCATCCCATGTCCATGGGCATGGAAATAAAAATTCAGCCCTACAATAAGGGGATGTAAAAACATTTCACAATAAGGAGCAAAAGTCTTGTCATTTGCTGATAGTGATGTATGCTAATTTTATAGCCATCATGAGTTATTGAAGTAGTGCAAACTGCTCTAGTTAAAATATTACTTGATATTATTACTGTAGCAGCCAGAGGCTTAAATCAGTAGCTGTCTGGGGTACTGCTCACTGTGTGAGCACACAGTAGGAGGCTAGCTCTGACTCTGAGACATTATATGCTAAGTAATGAAAAGTCGAGGAAAGGGAAAATCGTCACCTTTGCAGGGAAGGAACACCAATATGTACAAGGTCAAACTGATGCCAGTCATAATTATACAGATCGAGCTGATCCAGTATTGGCATGAGGAAACAGATGAGATGAACTTCACATTGCCTTTCGGCACTTTTTATAATAGTGGGGATTTTTGCTTAGGTTTTTTTTTTGTGGGTGCTTTGTGTGGTTGGATTTTTTTGTTTTTGCTATTTTTTAAGGTTCACACCTCTAGTTCTCTATCTGGTTGGAGTGTGGAAATGGAGATGTGGGAGAAAATGGGAGAGACTGTGGTACGGTGGTATGGTGAAGTCCTGCCTCAGTCCCGGGTGGCTCTAATTCTCTGCTGCTGGTAGCACAGGAGTGATTTTAGGTCCACAAGCTTAAAGAAAGCCTTTAAATGAACATAGGAGATTTGTTCGATTTCTTCTACTTTTTTTCCTACTCAGTGTAGGTTTAAGACAGTGTTTGTTCCTGGACAGGCTGGATTGATGAGCCGAGGCCAACTGTATGAGGTTCAACAATGCCAAATGCCGGGTCCTGCACATGCGTCACAACAACCCCATGCAACACTACAGGCTTGGGGAAGAGTGACTGGAAAGCTGCCCGGTGGAAAATGACCTGGGATGCTGGTTGACAGCCTGCTGAACATGAGTCAGCAGTGTGCCCAGGTGGCCAAGAAGGCCAACGGCACTCTGGCTTGTATCAGGAAAAGTGTGGCCAGCAGCAGTAGGGAGGTGACGGTGCCCCTGTACTCGGCACTGGTAAGGCCGCACCTGGAGTACTGTGTTCAGTTTTGGGCCCCTCAGTACAAGCAGGACGCTGAGTTGCTGGAGCGTGTCCAGAAAAGAGCAACAAGGCTGGTGAAGGGTCTGGAGAACAAGTCTTATGAGGAGAGGCTGAGGGAGCTGGGGCTGTTCAGTCTGGAGAAGAGAAGGCTGAGGGGAGACCTT
>Ga0181612_131996_pt1 | contig 19738 bp, 13 predicted proteins | sample HoacroProtozoa21_FD_119630 | JGI IMG/M metagenome (GOLD analysis project Ga0181612, IMG submission 119630) | Hoatzin crop microbial communities from Cojedes, Venezuel. Combined Assembly of Gp0051906, Gp0051904, Gp0051908 | reverse complement strand
TAACAGTATACCCAGATGATTATAGGTTGTAAACTGTGCCTGAAGAATCAGCAGATTTTTGCGTTTAGAATAAGCAGAACAGAGAGGGAATGACCAAAGGGCAAGCACAGAGAGAAAACATGCAGGGTACCGAGCTCCTGCTCAAGCACCAGGTCACATGGAAGTGCTGACTTCCCAGATCTGGATGACATGGGGCAGCTGAACTGGTCTTGACAGCTCGGATGATCTGGGCTATGAGGAACCAGCAAGGCTCCATCACTGGCTAATGTGCCCAGCAAGCTGCTCAGTCCCTCACAACTCTGCTGTCAGCCTCAGCATCTTCTTGCACCCAACATCTGTCAGACTTTTGCATACAAATAACAAAGAGGTTCAGCAGCAAATGATTAAGCTGAACCATGTAAGAATTTTGGAGTATTTGGAACGTTGCAGCTTGTTGTATTAAGTCTTTGAATTTCAGACCTTACCTTAGAGTTACTTCCTTTGGTCTTGCTGGAGTTGTAGAGGAAGAAAAAAGTCCCAAGCCCCTCAGTTTTCCAAATGTAGTAAAAAGTGTTTGAATACACACTTTAATATATTTTCTGTGGCATTTTTGTAAAATACAGATATATAATTAGAGATATAATGCATATATAGCATTTACTATATTGATAAAAAGCTAGTCTTTTCACAATGACACACCAGTAAGTATTTACAATATGATTCAGATTTTAAGGAACAAATGTTTCAAACAATATTGTGTGGTTATATGATAAGTATGATTTGAGGAAAAATAAGAGACCGGTTCTAAAAAATTCCCAGATGATAAAGTACATACTCTTGCCAGGAGCACCTCCATGAACACCCATGCTCAATTTTTTTTTCCCCCCTTGTAGGAACACGCATGATTTAGCTCTTCCACATTTCTACCTAGTCACGGCCTTTAAGATGACATGGATAATTATCTTTAATCTTTTTCAAGTACAGATTAACCGTATCATTTTTCTCATTTAAAGATTTTTCCAACTGCAACATTTCAAAGTTTTGGCTACAGCAGGAATTACTGTACACAAGTATCTTGTTAATTTAAACCAATAAAGCTATGACAACTTACAGAACAGAAAATCTGCCCGTCTTCCACACGTCTTAGAACCATTTCACAAATTCTTAGTGTGAGGTTTTTGAACACTGTTCTTAGCATTGCAGGTCTTTGCTAGGAGGTCTGCCTCAAAGGACATTGCAATGCCAAAACTTGTGACAGACCCAAAGTACACAAAAGCTCTTTTTTATCCTCATATAGCAACACTACCTAGCTATTCATCTGTAAAGTACTGTCCACAGTACAGTAGATGTAAAGATAATTCTCATCTTTAATGTACTGTCACCATTTACTGTGAGGCAGAGAAGTGCTATTACCACATTTAACAGAAGAAAAAAAAACTATATATAGAAAGGCTGAGTGAATTGCCAAAGGTCACTTGGGAAGTTTGCAACAGCAAAGAAGCAAACCCACATCTCACCTACTGCAGGCTCATCCTCTTGTCTTGCCAGCTTTGAATGAGAACCTTCTGCGTGTGTCCTTTAACACAAACAAATATATAACTAGGAGAAATAAAGCCTTCTCCAGGCACAGGCTTAAAGACTGCTGTGGTTTCCCTTCTATTCCCAAATACTAAGAGACAGTGCAAGGGCTGTTTCTGCATGCAGTATCTCCAACCCACTGAAGAAATACTAGCTGCAATGAGTCTTTCCTGAAGCGGGAGCCGTTAAGCCCACTGTCTGCCAGAAAAGGTGTGGCAACTCTTGAGAAACACATCAATCCACCTTCACTGAAAAATCTAACAGAGAAAAATGTAAAATCTGAAAGGCCTTACTCTCCTCAATGCTGACCAGGGAAGCATTTTCAGCTATGTTTGTACCCACTTTATAATGCCTTTACATCACCTGCACAACATAAAGGAGGTTTAGTGTACTGTTGAAGACGACTCACTCTCTCAAGCATTAAAAGCTGCTCTACAACATCCATGCCTCAGCTCCGACAGGCGGGCAGCTGAGAGGCAGTTTTCACAGCAGGGCTGATGCGCACCGGGGCTGTGCAGGTGCAGATAGCGGCAGAAATTTCACCACAAGCATCTCCCCGTGTCCTTGTCACTCTGGAGAAGCCTCATCAGTAGCAGGCTGTGATCTGTGTTCTCAAAAGCGCCGGTTAAAACCAGAGCTGCAAAGGAAGGGAACCTCTCTAAATCCAGGGAAAAAAAACTGACTGAGAAACAGAGCAGCAGTAACCTCATGACAGAACGGAGTAAGAGGAAGACAGATGGCTCCCTGGAGGGAGGGACATGGGCTATAGGTGTCATGCTGGAGCACTCGAAGTAAACTATTAAAGGAATTTTTCCTATTGTAATCCTGGTCCCAGTTTGGCCGTGTTACAGGGAGGCACCTACGACAAAGTTCCACTTCCTGCAACACTTGCAGGCAAACTGTGTCGTCTAAGGCTTAGTTGCTACAGGCAATGTCTTTATGAGATACTGAGGATGGAGGACTTTTTGCCCCTAATATAAAAAAAAAAAAAGAACCAAACCCAAAACCCAACACACACACACAAAAGGGTAAAATCAGTAATGGAATTTCTCATCCTGCTCTTTTTTTTTCCCTAAATCAAACCTGCATTTTCCTTTAAAAAAGTAAAAATACAAAAACATAGATACATTAGAATATCCTACTGTCCAGTACATGTCTTATAGGCAATATTTATGGAGGAAAAAATGCATCGAGCCCTTCCTTTGACAAAAATGAAGCACCCCAAAGTTCATTCTGTACCAAGGAATGCCACTTCTTCTGCTGTTGGTTTAAATTACTCTTATCACCACAATATGAATATGCATTATTTGTCTTCAAATGCCTAAACATAAATCTAGACTAATGCTGAAGAAAATAAATCCTAGTAAGAATGCTGTGCCATTGATAAGCTAAAAACAGCATATCGTGAGAAGGCAAACTAATCTTTCCGTTTACTTTGTAAATAATCCATTGGCTAAACCTCTTTTTTAGGCTGGATGCGTGATGCTTAACACTTAAAAGTCCAAATACCCTTCATATCCCTTATAACAGAGAAGAAACTTGTAAAATGCCTTTGGTGCATCAGCTTATCATTGTATGAATGTTTTAAAGAAACTCACTAGTACTATAGGAAATGTAAGTAGGTTTGTTTGTGTTGTTTAATACTCCACGTGTCGTTTCATTCTTTAAAGGGGTTAGAACAGAGGAGGGGGAAAGGGGAGGAAGTCTTAATTTGTTGCATATGTCCCAACGTGTTATACAACTAAGTATATTATACCAGAAAACTAAAGCAGCCTGCACCGCAACAAACTCTGTGTAACTCAAAATAGGAGAATAATCTGGCCACAAGCAAGTCAAAAATTCAGTGAAACTTCCTCTCATATTATATATACACACACTTTACAAGATACATCGAGTGTCCTTTCATATTCCAAAAGAAATACATTGTAGACACCAAACATACTGTACTTTTACTTAAAGGCTTCATCAAACCATATGTGCAGACACTTGAGAAGACGAGAGTGTTAAGCTTCCTAGGGTCCTAGAGTCAAAGAAATTCTGCTGCCCCCCACTGCTAAGTAAGTGCACTCCTTCCACGGGGGGCAACATCTGCCGATCCGTCATGGTTCCACTTGGCGAGGACCCCAAGAAACTTCCTTGGGAAGAAACAATTTTCTCAGGACTGGCAGCCAGTTTAGGGGATGTGGAGAAGTTATATCCATAGAGTGCACAGGGACTGTGCAGCCTGAACGTGTTGTAGGAGCCTTGGTGGGTTTGATTAGTGGTAAAGGCATTGCTGGACGGGGATGGCATGATGTACTGGAGCTGCGGAGACATCCCTGAAATCTGCATGGATAAGCCAGTCTGTGGGCAGCTGAATGCATCCCCGTCATTGCCACTCATCGACATATTCACAGTCGTGCTACTCGACACACCAACATAGGAGGGAGTCCTCGGGGGTGCGAACGTCTCACTGGTTTGGTTTGTGAGCCTGTTGTAGGTCTCGGCCAAAGACGTGCTGTATCTGTTCAGGGTCAAGCCTGAGCGGGCACAAGCCGTGTAGTCAGCTGGAGCAAGGCTACAGAGCTGGCTAGTGTTGGGACTGAGGTGGAAGGCTGGAGAGGAGCAAGGGGAACCCGGTAAAAGGTGAGGGTGGGTAGATGGCACTCCACTGCCAGACCCCTGGAGTAAAGTAGAGGAACCTGCATTTCCTGCAAGAGAATATTACACTGTAAGAAGAGTGCTGGGAGAGGTTCACTCCCTAGGTGACAGATCAAGATCTTTGTCTTTTATAATAACCCTTGACACGACACAAATTCATTCAAAAGATGACATGTGCATACATGTGCAGGGGGATGTGTGTGTGTGGCACATGCGTATTTTTAAAGAAACAACCTGTCCAAGAAAGAGAACAGAAGTTATGCTTTTGCAGCCATCACTCAGCACTTGGAGCTCCTGCCCAAAAGGTTACCTGCTCTTTCTTTGACACGGGAAGCAAGCTGCACGGCAGCAAAGATGTAGCCAGGCAAGTACCACATCGCAGGAAGCCTTCTTTAAAGTTACGGATTTTGTATTGTCTATGCTGTTACTACACCCCAGAGTGTGTTTCAAGTGCTCCATGCCTGACTCACTGTCACTGTCAGAGCTCCAGCTAAGGAACCGACTCCTTAGCACAGTTCGACAGCTTCAGGAAAGTCCACAACTTCAGAACAAAGATTTTCCAAGTCCAGACCAAAAAACTTGAGAACAAAACTTCAGAACAACTTCGGGAAAAGCGTAGGCTGAGCACTCTGCACGGCTGCTTCATTTCTTGAACGGGTAGGTGGAGGTTTAGGCTTGCAGCAAGCTGTTCGCAAACTTCATTTACTGATATCAGAACTTTTTACATGGCAAACACCAGTGCTGAATGCTCCTGAAAACACGCTGCTTGCTACAGGTGAAGCCTTTTCTCAGGACTGAAAGTTTCCCAGCTGTAAAACACTTCCTTTTCTTAGAGATTGTATTTATCTCCCTGAAAAGCTAGCATAGCAAAATTGATTTGGGCCTTTCACGGTCTCCCAGGCGGAAGGCACTTAACACGCAGGACTCTCCTGTTTGTGAATCATGTTAACTATCAAAGAGCTTGATGCTGCTAAGAGGTACATGCTGTCAGTAAGTTAACAGATTTTCATGACAGGTGAGCTAGTAAAAAGAAAAATACATTATCACTGAACTCTGCCTGATGCTTCTTGGTCTGTTGTGGGGCCAAAACAGGTACAAAGCACCATGAGGCACTGCCACATTCAAGAAATTCTAGTGTAAGGCATACTTATTTTTCTTCCAATCTCTGTCAACACCTCTGCTATCCAAAGGTGGGCACTTCCAGAATTAACAAGCGACACAAAATGCTTAAGGGAGTCTTTCAGCAAGTCTCTAAACCACCCTACCGGCCCAGGTACAGTTGACTAAAGATTTTCCAAGAATCCCTGTTCCCATTCTGTGAACACCATCAGTAACTTGGACAAGATCCTCAACCTGCAGCAGCAGAAAAGGAAGCGGGAAGCTCATAGCAGCAGCTCCCCTGCTCTCAAACAGGGCTGCTACATACAAACAGGGCAATACAGTTGGCCTGCATCCTGGGCGTTTTAGCTTTATAGTGAGTTGCCTTTCAGTCTTACACAGTAGGACAAGGTACTTCAGGTCTGATGCTGGCTTCTTATCACAGCCCTTTTTAAGAGGACAGACCCCCCCACCCCCATCCTCTGCCCAAAATTCTGCCAACCCTCATCCAATATATCTGTGACTTGGCACAAAACCTCCTTTTTAATTGCCCACATCAAGCACTGGTGCTCAAGATTTCTCAAAGGAGTGGGCTGAAGAGAAGTTAACAGAAGTGACTTCTGTGTATTTCCATTTTTTCTGTTTTTTTGCTCTGAAGATGCTTAATGACTTTGTAATACTTCAAGAAAGCAGGAAGTATGTTTGTAAATTTGGTAGCAGGAAATGTGAAACATTGTAAGCAATATGTCTGATTTAATTGGGAAAAGGCTGAGAGGTTTTCTACATACATTGAGGTACTTTGGAAATACAGGAACTCAGAAATGAGTACGGAGAAGACCCTCTCCGTCCAAACAGGCCATTTAAATATCTCTCTCCCCACCGCAGTACCTGTATGACAGGGAAAGTGGAAACCAAGAAGTTATGGACTGGGGAGCAGGAAAACGCATGATGGAGAAGAGGTCGATTTTTTCAAGGTCTAGGATGTAGATAAAGTGTGTTGGGACTTCAGCTGAACAATTTTTAGGTCTTCAAGAATTAAAAAGGTTTTCCAAGGAAGAAACCTAATTAAGCTTGATACTATTTATTTATTATTTAGGAGGACATTTATTCTCTCATTCCTTTTTTTTTCCCCCCTCTTAAACATACAAATAATTCCTACATTGGAGTTTGGATGTGTACACCGGAAGTCATCTATAAATGATTTCCACCTCGTTTATCTAGCCGGAGCATAACACTAAAGAATAGGTTATTCCACCCTTAAATAACTGGCATTCTCCTCCATACGTGATCCGATTTGTCATTACAACCTACATTTTTATTGCCACAGTGATCAAGTCAGCATTAGTTTTCTAACTTAGAACAACTCTGATGAGAGGTGATGGCCTGCACTGGGGTTGGTTGGTTGCTTTTTCTCTACAGGTGACACTTAGCTAGACATCTGTAAAGCATGATGCACAAAGCTTTATCTTCATAAGCATTTGTTTTGCAAGAACACAAAGAAGAATATTACCTTGTTTGGGTATTCCAGGTATATCTTCAAATGTAAGTGTCCTCAGTGAAGGTCTCCAGAAGGCATAAGACTCTACCAGAGCTTCCAGTCCCATTCTATTTAGAACAAAAACATTAATGGTGTCATGAAAGCAAGCTGTATTTTGTCACACATCTCTGGATACTTCACCTCAGAAACATACAAAAATTAATAACATTTCAGGATGATTTTTAATTTGATTTTGCTTTTTAGAAAAGAGCCCTACATCCTTATCCACAAGATCATTGTGATCTGCAGCCACTGGGCTGTCAGCACACAAAGACTTTCCCAATTCCACAAATCGGGCTCTCCATTTCAATAGTTTTGGTCTTTCTGGGAGGGTTGTTTGAGGGGGGAGACTTGGCTAAAATGATGTTAAATCTTCTCCTAGTATGATGTTTCCTTGCAACTGCTCTAACTGCCAGAGGGATGATCTACATCTGCCTAGAACAAAGGTGATCCACTGACTACTTCCAATAAAACAGGATTCCCAGTCATTACCGATAAGCTGGAAAATCACGCGTACAACACAAGCAAGGCATGGGTGTACAGCTCTTTTGCTACTAAAGTGTATAAAGCGATGTTGTCTCTTGGTTATTATGTGCTGAGAAAATGCCTTCAGAAACGAAAAATCTTCTGTAATTTTACTTCAACAGAGTTGTGACAAAACAGAAATAACTGGGTAGACAATCATGGCAGACAGTATTTAGAAGAATATCTTATTTCCTGAAGGTAAAGGCTCATTTGTTTTCTGACACAATTTTATGACGAATGCACCTCAGAGGTATAATCTTGCTGTTCTTTTTGGCTGCTGAGCCCCAAAAGCCTGTTAAGTTTCAGCATCAGGCACGCATCAAATACAAGCGCTTGCCTTTCAGCAGCAGCACTCTGTAAACTCAAATTATGCAAATAGCCCAATTTGAAGCTACCAATATTTTTTTCTGATACTGCTTCTTCCCCACTGCACTTCCAGCAGGATCACAAATGTATTTCAGGAAACAGTTATAAAGTATTCATTAGCTGAACCTGGACTAAAAATATAGCCTTCATTTTCTGCAGCAATGGTGAATTTTCGTTTCTAGTTAAAGCGGAGATAAAAGCCACCTCCTGGAGGAGTGTAGCCAAGGTGATAATTTATACAAGATGCTTTCAAACAATTTCCACATTTTATCACCACCCTAATTTACGCTATCAAATGGCCAAGTTTATTTAACAAAACAGTTATGTTTTTCCTGAAGTATTTAAAGGGAGAAATTTTGGTCCTTTCCTGAGTAAATGTTTTTATAGGGTCAAACTTAAAGCCTAACTGAAGAATGAAACAATTCTCAGCACATAAATTCTGTTGCACTTTGCAAAGGCATCGAGAATGCTTTTAAAAGGTGAAGCTACTGATTTCTGTGAAATAGCCTGCGGGACTAAACGGGAATGACCTGAGAGGGAATATTTTTAATTAAAAGGAATTATTGCATACTGCAGTGCAAAGTAAGACAGCTGCAATAATTGAAGCAACATTGGGAAGCTGGATATAATGGTATCACAGTATTTTCTTTACACATTTGTTGGAGATTAAATGCCCACATGATAACTATACCAGCTAGAACAATGAAGATAACCACATCTTAACATTTAATTTCAATATTCAGCAACAGAGTAAAACAATAATCAACTGAGTAAACCAGTAATTTAAATTAAAAAGGGAAATTTTTCTTGAAAATTAAAAATCTGAGCTGCATTCCCGAACACACTTACTCAGTATCATAGAGCCTATCAAAGAAAACAGCAATATTGACTTCAGCAAACCAATGTCAATTTGCAATGGACAAGAGTTTGCAGAGTCACATCTGTAACGACTGTGTTTGTTACAGCAAAAGCAAGCCAGTTCCAAAACATTTACACAGAGGCTGGCCCTTCCTACAGGACTGGACCCCTAATCCATTTCCTTAAACTATAACTGTCTTTCAATTAAAATAACCTGCTTTTTTTCTAATGCCCGAACCAAACGTACTCCTAGCAGCCAAATGAAAAACCACCTCTCTGGATATCCCCAGTCCTACAACTGGGTTTGCATGGTTGCAGATGCAGTACTCTTACTGCACCTACATTGTCCTCGGGTAATACCGGGTCTGTCCCACCACGTAAAATCCAGTCCCAAACTGGCTGCTGAATGATTCTTTCCTCTCTATTTTCAGGGGCATCTCCTCTTGTTTCTTAGAACATTATGGAGGAACTTCTAACTCCACTTAAACTCTGAAATTTCAGAGGAGTCAGGGTTCCACACTTCTTAGGAGGCTCCTCAGTACTTAATTTAAAGCTCTGTGGAAAGCATGCATAGCAGAGACACTGCCTACGGAGAGCTGTCAAACAGGGTTCGTATGGCAATTCTTGTCTTTCCCAAGTACACGAAGCATATTGTGCTTCTTCACTCACTGCATTTATCTGGAAATTACTGGTCATTTAATTTCAAACTAGAAGGCTACAAAGGAGGACAAAACTCTGCTTATGCCAGTGCCTGGGGCATCCCTTCCAGGCCCCAGGACAGAACATGGCCAATTATTTCTAGCTGGAAGACAAAAATCTTGAGAGAGCAACAAATGCAGAGTGCAAAATGAGCAGATATTTACAGTGGTTTCCCGAGGATCTTTACAACTACCCCACCCCTCCTAGAACTGTTCATCTTCTAAAAACTGCTCTTCTTTGCTGTCCACTCTCAGCATTTATGTAACTCAGGTCAAAGCACAAAACAGTCTTTAAGGCTATAGCCTCTGCTAAAAGACAAACTCAGCAAAGCAGCTACCAAAAGATACTCTCCGAGGATTCCTACCAGCACAGTCTTCTCCTTTCTCTGCAAGGCTAGGTCATAAATATAGCCGCTGTGGACACCAAAAGCAATGTAGTCACTGGAACCGATGTATAATGTGCACCACAATTAAATGCTGCTTTTTTTAGCTGAAATGGTTTAACATACAATTTGTAACAGGCTTATATATTTTACAATAAACAGTCTTTGGATAAAATACCTCATCAGTACTGGCAGCAGGGACTGGACCCAGGTGTCCACTTTGCACTACTCAGATTCCCTATTGCTATTTTGAAAGATGCAAGGATCAAGAGAGAACAAGCAACTAATCAGTCCAACTGCAACAGAGCAGGTGGAAACCAGGCTTGTTTCGAGGTCATCTATAGCCTAGTAGGAAAGACATTCAGCTAGGAAGTGGATTTAAAGCCCCTGAGGCTGAAGAGACACTTGAACACAGGTCTCCTACCGCCTAGGCAAGCGTACTAACATAAGGCTACTGCACGAGGTGACTTAGTTTCTCCCCCTTTAAGAGAAAACAAGCCATTCATCCATACTAAATGCCACTTACATGCAAGAGAACCTGGGCTTATCGTTTGACACCGGTATCTGCAATTTGTGTCTCCAGCCTGAAGAAACAGGAGGTTTCAGGAGCAGCCCAAAATCACAGACCCGAGTACACATTCATTCCATTTGCAGCCACCAAAAAGAAACCTGAGCACTTGAGTCCAGCCAAGTGCCAACCTGTTCTTCACCTAGATGGTCAGAGGAGCAGGAACAGGAGCCCACCACAGGGAACACTACTGCAAAATGTAAGTGCTCCCTCAAGGAGTTGGAGTTCTCAGACTAATTTGTCCATAAACACCGGTATTCGCCTCGACCAGCCTTCACAAACTGATTCTGTCAGCAGTAACAAGTCCAGCCCCTTCCCCAACACCTACCTGTTACGTCCCGAATCCCTAAATCCTTTGGCAAACGGATTCCTATCAATCTTCAGACGAGTTATCTGTGAATGTGATTAGAGAATTTATTACCTGCAAATTTAGCAAAGCAACACACAAAATGCCTCTCCTGACAGAACCAAGCCAACAGTGGAGTAGAAACATCTTCACATTTGCATGTTTAGGATGGTTGTCCTGAATCACAGCAAAGTAGGTGCCAGCCTTCCGATCACCATTTCTGCAAATCCCCAGAGAAGATGGTAGGTACTTAATGCTATCAAATGGCAGGCTGGAATTCTTGAGAAAAATCTCCTGGCAAATGTCATTCTTCACCTAGGAGAGTACACTGCCTAACTGCAATAAAATTTAATTTTAATATTATTTCTGTGTGGGTCGAGAAGGAAATGTGAGAAGACATATTATCTCTAGGCTATTATCCTCCATAAAACAAATGAGCAAACTCCTGCCCAAATGCTTGTAATTTATTTAAATAAATGTTATAGGTACCAAATAATTGTATTTCAGTATTTACATGGCTCTCCTGCTCTTTTCTTTGTAAAGATAGAAAGGCATATACAATTTCCCAAAACATAGCTGAAATAGCTTACGTGGAATTAATAAAATATCACAACACTATGGTGTCACTATGCGCTTTGATACTTAAACAAGTGGTAATAAAGTCCAAATTCCGGAGTCACACAGCCTGCAGTTTACTTTTGACTTTGAATCTGTGCAGACAATGATTTGGACATAAATTGCGGTTTATAACATACGCTGAACGTAGCTAATGAAAATGACTGCAACCTTCTTCAGACCTCAGCTTTTCTGTTAAGGTCCTAGAGTACTGAAACCACTGGAGTCAGGAACACCGGTGTTTTTAAAGTTCTATCCAGGCATGTATCTACACTCAAGGATACAAAAACACCTTTAAAAATCAGACTGCTCTTTGCCTTGTGCTTCAATGCTGTATCTATAATTAAGACACGATTAACTATGCTACTTAGACTGTGTGATCTCCATAATAAGACTGACTTTTTATATGCAGGATCTAGCCCACACAGCCTGAAGTCTCAGTTACAGCCTACCAGTGCTGCTGCACTACTACTAGTGAAAGCTACTTGTAATATGAAAAGAGTTTAGACAATGCTTCTTAATGAGTGGTATAATAAACATATCTGCTTTTCTCCTATATCTGACTTCCCTGGTCTACTCCGAAAAGCCTGTGAAGTGCTAAGCAAAAAGCTCAAGTTACCTGTTGATTTTGGTATGCTGTGACAGTAGTGAAAACTGTCTCTGGAAAGGAGAAGGCTTTCACCCCTTCTCCTGAAGGGATAGGCTTGACAGGGGACAGATCATCTCCACAGTCTTTTCGGATGACGTGGACACGAGGCTGATATTTATGCATAGAGTGAAGGATAATCTATGCAGTCATGAAAGGAAAAAGATAACATTTATTAGAAAGGACACCCTGCTGTTTCAGGACTAAGAGCTTTTTGGAACAGATTATGGTATGTGTTTACCATGCCACTTACTGGAAAACAAATGTTTTCTTTAACCTCTGAAGGTTCTTATTACAGTAGCCTAATCCCTGCACATTTACATTACTGACAACCCTAAGCATTTAAAAATTACCACTCAGGAGCTCCAAAATCAGAAACTAGCTCTATTGAAACTGGCTTAAAAAAAAAAAACAAAACAAAACAAAAAAAACCAAGCAAAAAAAAACCTAAAAAACTCCCGCCTGCAAAAAAAAAACCACAAAAAAAACCCAACAAAAACAAAACACCAAAAACCAGGAGTGAAGTCCTGGTCCCACTGGAATTAGGAAAGTTTTGTCACTTTTTTCCACTGGAGCCTGGATTTGATCTAAGAGGATTAACAGCAGCAGCTTTTTTTATTTTATTTTATTTTTGGACCTCTGGGATATGCTTGGAGCAATTTTTTTCCCGATATTCCAAAGGCTGGAAATACATCTTGTTTTGCAAACAAGCTAAGACTCTCACACTCTGAAGAAGCAGAAACTTGGAGTAAAATAACACCAAAATCCAAAGCTCTAACATGTTAATAACCCTAGATTTACAATACATATAAATAATATCGATACACAAACCCCTACAAGCATACAAAGGCTCAGTTAAGAATAAAGCGTAAACAAGAAGTATATGAACTTATAGTGCATAAAATTATACACAAAAATACTTGTTAGTGTTGCTCCCAAATTTTAGAGGTTTAAAATACAGAATTTTCCCTCTGTTTTGCTCAACTTCAGCTAACCACTACTAAAAGAGAACATTTCAAGAAAAAAAATAATTGGAAGCTCAACTATTATTGTTGGAAAGCCTAAGAAATTAGTAACTCGATAAATAAATAGTCCTATGGCTATTGGCCTGTAGAACCACTAATCAGCATTCAAGGGAAGCTTTTTAATTTCCTGCTCCTCGAGTAGCCTCAGAATGTGCATGTGCTGAGGCACTCAACAGAGCCCCCATGCCAGACACCGTGGAAGTTCATTCATCCAAATGACATAGAGGACATTACATTCATTTGGAGAAACTAGAGTTTGGCTAGTTTAATACACTTCGTCCTGGCCAAATGACATGACCCCATTTTGGATAAGCCAAGTTTCTGGATAATCAGCGGTTTTATTAGCCTGTCAGTAGGGTTTTGACACTGACATCACAGGCTCCTATTAATTTGCTCAGGGAGCGCCCTATGGATGTTCTCATATGCAGCCTTTTCCCAGTTTCTAAAATCTCTCACAGAGCAAGATTTTTATCATGCAAATGTGTATTCTCTTTTACAACACCCCTTTCAGTTCTCCGCTGGCAAAGGTCTACAAAATGAAAAAGCAGAGAGGACAGCATATTCCTGACCCTGTTTTCCTTGTGAACACCCAGTGATACCAGGGGAGGTACTGCTACAACAGGAGAAAAAATTATCAAGCAAAGCTCTGTTCCACTCTTCAAACCCATTGCTGCTCTGTGCCTTGCCTTTTGCCTGGGTGCCACTAAGCATGCCATGTTCTGCTCCTACCCACCCAGATTACTTCGCCTCATCAGCTCTGTGGTGCAAACTACTGCTTGCCTACGTGGCAGACTTGACCGTGCACGGTTACAACCCAGGTAGCTACTAGCAGCTCTGCTTATATATCAGGTAACAGCAGCATGGAGATGACCACCTCCCACTCCTTATCTAGGTGGCTATTACAGCTACACTGATCCTCGTCATCTCTTAAGAGCAACCTGTCTTGGCTCTGTGCTATACTGAAATTTCCTCCACTGACACCGCTGTTAGACGATTAGTAAATCCACAGCAAGAATATTTTTTTTCCTTGATTCTGTACCATGCCTTGTACAATGGGATCTTTGTTGATGATCAGGACTCTGAATTCCTAGGAAAAAATACATAGCTGCAGTGCCCTGGTGAATTAAAGAGCAACACTATGAAGATGAGACTTAAGAGGAGAAGGGGATGCAACACCCGCTCCGAAAACCGCTTAGCTCTGTTGTTCTAAGCATCACCTAAAGGTACTGTGAAGAAAAAGCTAAGGAAAAGGAGATTCTGGCTTTTCACTTTGCATCGCTTGCACATCTAACAGTATAAATGGGATCTAACAGCTTATCTGCAGAAGCAGCAGCTTTCTCTTCTTACCCTAAAGAGCCAACAACAAAAAACGCCCACTGGCATGAGTCCCACCAAACCCCAGACACGAACCGGCCCTACTTTCAACTCACAGTTGAAGAGCCTGCCCTGCTCCACAAATCCCTCACACGGCACAACCAAAATACTTCACGGGGGAATAAATCTCTCCCGCCAAAGGTAAAATTACCCTTTGACCACAGCGGCCATCAAGGCATCATCACCAGGCAGAAGACGCCGCAGCAGGGAGCCAGCAGGTAGGCGACAGGGCAAGGCAGCATCCCGGCACACACAGCTGGGATTCCCTTCATAACGTGGATTTTGAGGGATGCTGCCATGACAAGGCCGCAGAGCTGACCACGAGCGCTGGCACCACCGCGGCACAACCGTCACAGCCACAACAAGCGAGATCCCCATGTTCTCTCGCGAGGGAGATGCCAATCCCTGGCAGCTTGGCAGCGCACAGACTACATAGGGATGTCCCCAACACCAGCATGGTCCTGCCCCTGCCACTGTTTTTGCCAGAAATCCTCCTTTATCCTCCATGCAAAGCCCATGCATTCAGGCTTTCTGCAGTCAGGGAAGCGTGTGAGGCCAAGGAGCGTGGATTCCCTCTTCACAAAGACAAAAACTGCAAGTGCAAATGCTGATGTTTCCCAGCTTTTCATTGTGACCAGAACGTATAACTACCCGTTGACTGTAAGCAGAGCTCGTTACTTGGAGCCAAGTCTGGGCAGAATAACAGTCCTCCTCTGCTTCCAGCCTCACCCCACTTTCAAATGGAGAAAAAAAATAAAACCCCAACCACCAAGGAACAATTAACATGCTAACAGCCTCATTTTCACTAAAAGTTAAAAGATGTTCCTCTGCACCAAAAAATACTCAGTTGAAAAGCATGGAAAATAGCACCAAAAATATCAACTTTTCCCTTCTACTGAAATTCAGACTGAAAACTGCATCAAATCAGAAAAATCAGCCATCTCTCACCAGCCGGAGGGAGAGACGGATTTTACCGTGCAGCACTTACCCCACAGATGAGAGAGAGGTGAAAGGCATTCACAAAGAGCACCCAGACCATGCGCTGCTCAGCATCAGCTGCAAAATGCAGCTCTACCTCTCCTCACCGTCACAGCTCGGAAGAAAGACACAAATGCCACAGTTTGTGCCTTCACGATGCCATCGGGCCTTAATGCATCTACAAGCATGCAACCTTTCCAAAGCAGGGACTCCCTTTTGAGATCAAAAACACCCAAGGAAAACATATCCTTACAAATCTTGCTTCATCTCCTCAGCCTGCAAGTGGAACCTGTGTATCAGAGAGCGTCCTACGTGCAGATGTACTTCAAAATCTCTCCGCAGAACAGCGCTATAAAATTACCTCGTCACGAACTCCCACTCAGAATGCTGATGAAAATAGCAGCAGGCAGCAAGGAGCCCGGAAAGCGTTCGAGCAGCGAAGCAAGTCGTCTTAGAGACGGCTGATCTCCTTTCCCAAGACGCTAATCCCAGGCCAACGCAATGCGAGGGGAGCTGGCTGCCATAAGATATACCACAACAGAAATATCGCACAGGAATACCACCTCAGTGTCTATTTGCAGATATTGTCCCCACTCCCATGGACGTGGGTCACTGCTCTCACTGATTCTGAGAGTTAATACTCTAGAATAGGTAAAAGGGCTCTGGGCTGATCTCACGCAAGCTCCCTACCTCAACATGTGCAAGATCAAAACCTATCCCTGCAGTTTTAACACAAACTCTGCAAATCTGACACCTCTGAGGAGCACAGGAAGAATAAAGGAACAGTTTTGACAAGGATTGAAGCCCCAGAACCAGACAGCATGGAAAGCACACCTGAAGAACAGTTAAATCCCGACACTGCTTCAGCTACTGGAGGACTGATGACAGAGACCCCATCGAGGTTTGTCTGAGCCATTCTGCCTAAGCAGGAGCGGGGCGGGGGGGAGAAAAATAACAAACTTTCTAATAATCTAAAATATACCCCATCTCCCCCACAGGGGTGGGAGAGTCAGAACGCTTGATGTAAAAATAAATATTTGAGGGACAGTACAGCCTTGACCACTAGCTCGTCTAATCCCTCATCCCTCCCCTGGCACCCTCTTGCGAAAAATGGTTCCTTCCTGCTTATGAGAAACAATTGTTTTTTATATTCATCGCAAAATATGATTATTCGTTTTCCATTATTGCTGGAGGCATTCAGAGGCTACACAGCTTTTTCAATACAGCATTCCACACTACCATAGCTTTAAAAGAAAAAATGTACCCATTGGAAGAGACACTTTTCTGCTTTCTGCTTTTGCCTTTTCTGGTAATTATGAATGACATGTTTGCAATTTCCCAGATTTGAGAAATACGAAATTATTTTATAGTCATCCTTCTTTTGTCCTTTTATTTTAATACTTAAATTTCCATTTTGGGGAGGAGGGGCGTTGCCGTAGCTCTGAATCAGTTCAATGTGTCTCAAATCACTGTACTAGGGCCTTGCCTCACTAGTTTCTAAATCGAAACCCTTAACTAAAGGCCAGAAAATTTATATCCCCCCACATTATGAATAATGGTGTGCTGTGTACACTACACAGGTTTCGGTTCAGCACAAAAAAAAAGCTCAGATCTGGGATGGAAAAATACAGTAATACAATTCTCCACATAGCCGAGATTTTATCAGAGGGCAGTCCGCAACTGCAAGGGCATGGGTGGACCACGGCACCACGTATCGCCCCGCTGAAACAACTGAGTGCAAAAACCAGCCAGCCTGCTCTCTCTTGGAAAAGTGACATTTTACCCATTTGCATCTGCTTCACTTTTGAAAGCCTTTAACATAGACTCGGGACTCAGGGAGAACAGCTCCCACTCAAGAAAAGTCACGAATACACGAACGCTGGGGGAACTAAGGGAACTACGCGTGCTAATCTTAACTCCAATGCTGCCAAACGAGACTCCATAACTGGAGTCTTCTGGAAAGAAGTGATATAAAACATCTTTCTTACAAGCCTCAAGGAAAGCACTGCTAACTTCAGAGATGTGAATAACCCCACGTCCTTTTTAAGGAAGAGTGCAATAAAATTAGGAACAGTATTATACAAAAAAGAGGCTTTTTATCCTTGTCATCACATTCTCTAGATCAGCCCAGCCAGTCTCCTGTATTCTTGCCTCTGTAACACAGAAGTTGTAGCTCCTGCACAGTCTGAGCCAAGTCTCACATAACTCTCCTTTGCAAACACAAACGGGGGGGGGAAATCTCAAACTTGGCCTACGTATTTACAAAATACCTGGCTTAATGTCACAGAGTTACAATGATACTGCCAGATGCATGTAGTACCTTTGTCCTCTGTGCCAGGTACGTTTTCTTTCACTCCCTTCCGTGAAGGAGAAAGTGTCCTGCTTAATAAATTGGGCTGCACCAAGGACAATGGAATCCACATCCTGTCTCAAACCTTGCCTCCAACATCTTAAAACTCTACCATTTGGAACTCGATGTTCCTGCTGAAAGGAAGCCAACATTTGCCGTTTATGAAGGGATTTTGTAAAATTAAAGACTTCACCCCGACTAAAAACAATCCTCATTTTTTAATTGTTTCCTAAGGTGTCAAGTAAAACTATTTTAGGGATTGCTGGAAAGATACTGGCTCACATCTGTCACGTTTCAACAGTTTTGAAGAGAAAAGGAAATATTAACATAACACATTTTGTCACATTAGATAATGTCATAACTAAACAATTTAGAACTTGCAAACAGAACACTCGTACTGCATACGTCTTCGCCAGTCTTTTCAGAAGTAATGAGCCTCAGCTGTGAAAGGGTCTTACTTCATAAGGTATGTAATAAATCATTATCGGAGTGAACCCAGCTCCCATGTTGTTCGTTTTTGACTGCAATTATTAACACCTCGTGGGATTTCACACAAACGTTTAGGCTAAGAAAATAGTTAAGTGTATTTTTATTCACATGAAGTTATTACACACTATTAATGTTTCTTCTAGCCACTTGTGAACTTTAGCGTCCTTTTTGATCAGAGCAGAAGTTGCGAGTAACACACTCGGTGGGAAAACATGAGAGCAATTCTGCCCCTTCGTACTAGGCAATTTAGCCTTGTAAAGCCTGGCTTTGCAGAAGGAGTTCTGTTTTTGAGGGGGGAGTAAAACAGCAGGCTCTAATAAGCAGTTAATTATCGTAGCAGAAGGTAAGCAGATTTTAGATCTGGACGGTGAGGTTCCAAAACAGCTTTGAAAAGTCAAACCTATTTCTGGCACCCTGAAGCTGTACGTCAGAGCCTTTCAGGGCTGAGCAACGTGCCTACATATAATTCTGCAGAAGAGCAAGTACTCACGTGCCCTTGATCGTCCAGCTCATTATTGGTAAGCTTCAGTTTGTCGAAGCTGATGACTTGTCTCATCCACGTCTCCCCGGAGGCGGGTGAATCGGGGTGAATATAAACACGAGGCGGTACTGGGGAGTCAGCATTACCAGCCACCATCCACTTCGAGCTATGATAAACATACCTATAAAAAGAAAGCAAATACCTGTAACCACAAAACACGAAATAATTTATCAGACCCACTCAGTATGACTAAATCAGGGCCCATACACACAGCAAGAACCCACCAATCAACAAAACATGAAAGGAGACTAAATAAAAGGGGTTTTTTTTAGTTTCAAAACATAGTTCTGGTATCTGCAAAAGTAAGGTTAAACGCCATGCTCTCATCTGACCTTGGTCTTCTTAAAATCAGTAATAGCCCTAACACTAGGCTCCACACTGAGCTTTAAGCTTCTGTCAGCCCACTGATTGCTACAGCTCCGCTCTGAACAGGCATCAGCAAACAAGGAAGAATCTAGTCCTTCATTTATCAAATACAGTATTAAGTCCATATTTGGAAGATTTAACAGGTTGAGCCTAATACAAGAGTCTATAAATAAAGCTATTGAAAGGAAAGAACTTTATGACTGGGAAAAATAATGAAACTATGTCAAACTATGTTCTTGTTGTTTCTGCAAGATCTTGTTGATTTTCTTGAATAGTATCGCAGAAAGGCTTAAAAAAGAAAAAAAACACAGCCCATATTTCATTTGATAGGCCAATGCTGACAAAGTCATTTTCTAACAAAAATAATGTCTGCTTTGGTAGAGAACTTGTTTTAGAGGCTGACGCTTCAAAGGGCAATTTAAAAAGCACTAATTAAAAGCTTCAAGGTATTTTGTTCAAGTACAGTAAAATTCCAGTAATTCAGCTGTATTTAATAAAGACAAGAAAGCCTTTATCAAAACATTTGTTTGTACAGTTCAATTCCTTATTAGAAAGGGACAAACAGCATAAATGGAAATTAAAACAAACTGATCCAATACATGCATCGCTCCATACAATATGTATCAAACTGGAAAATTAAGATCTAGAAGGGTGGTGAAACTCTCTCCTGGAGACAAATTCTCAACCCCAGATCATACAGTCAACAGTTGTAACAGTTTTCATCTATTGAGTATTTGTTGCTCTATACTGAACACACGCTTCCCCTACAAAAGTAAAT
>Ga0181612_164090_pt1 | contig 19741 bp, 6 predicted proteins | sample HoacroProtozoa21_FD_119630 | JGI IMG/M metagenome (GOLD analysis project Ga0181612, IMG submission 119630) | Hoatzin crop microbial communities from Cojedes, Venezuel. Combined Assembly of Gp0051906, Gp0051904, Gp0051908 | reverse complement strand
TTCTGCGTTTGAAACTTTCAAATGCCCAACAAGAAACTGTCCTCAATAATATGGTCTAAGGGTTTAAGAAGGTTGTTTTATCTGATGTTGGAAGTGGATTTATTTAAATGTGTGAAATAATATTGTGAGAATTGATTTGTGCTCAGCCAGGTGATGTGTAAATCTCTTACCAGTGTGCTTTTTTTGCCAACAGGTACTGAATCGGTATATGTCGACACCTCTTATTCCCACTCTCCCAACTCCCATCATTCCTGTCATACCCCCGCCGTATACCATTGCCACGGGCAGCATACGTGACTGTGTCCGGCTCCGAGGCCTGCCTTACACTGCCGGCATTGATGACATCCTGGAATTCATGGGAGATGCCACAGCTGACATCAAGCCCCATGGAGTTCACATGGTCCTTAATCAACAGGTAACAGCATTTGCCATGGGAGGGCTAACTTTCCGGTTACTGGACAGAGGTGGAAGGCAGGGTAGCTTACCCATTCTTGGCTGTGCTTTAGGTCGTCTAGAATCTTGAGAAAGTACTGTGTTCTGTTTGCCTGTCTTTTTGTTCCTTCCTGGCCCTTGTTTCTCTTCCCCGTCTACATGCACACTTGCTTTTCTTTTTGTATATGTGTCTATAAGGCCAGGGAGAATGAAGCTTGTTCTTTTAATGATAGCGTTGTCCTGGAGGCTGTCTTAAATAGTCCCTTGTGTTTCAGTCAAGTGCTGGAAATACCCAAGACAGAAATGTCTCACGTTAGGTGACATAGCTGTCAGCTTCAGGGTTTCTGCTCAATGGCAGGTGTGTTTGAGTGGTATTTGTGGGAAAATTAGGTTTTCCTAACTTCGAACTTGATTAGATACTTCTCAGGCTTTAAAGGAAGTTGGTAATTAAAAATTGTGGTTTGGATCTATTTTAATGATGTAATCATAGGGATATTTTTTCCTATTGTCTTGTGTTTATAAATAACCCCTTATTAGCCACAGAAATATTGACATATTAAAGAAAATAAATGAGTGAAATCTACTATATTTGTTCTACTTTTTTGTTAAGAAAGCTTTTAGTATTTTATACCTACAGCAATGTCTGTCAGGTTGCAGAAGTTCAAACCTGAAAATCAATTTCTAAGGTAACTATGGACTTCACTAAAGCAAGTCTGGAGCTGTATACTGCTGTGCGATTACCGAAAAAGTAGTTACAGGAGAGGCGAAAACAGACTCTTCTAGAGCTTCACAGCAAAAGAAGAAGAGACGGCGTTAATAGACTGCATCAAGGAAAATTCCGAGTGGGTGAAAAGGAAGACAAAAAATCGCAATGAGAAATTAGTTAAGCACCTGAACAGGTTCCCAGAGATGCTGTGGAAAGCTTGGAATTCGAGTGGAGAAGGCAATGAGTGGCCTCCTGTAACTTGAAAGTTGTCCCTGCTTTGAACAGCATTTGGATTAGAGGCCTTCAGACTTTGTTTCCATGATAAATTGTGCTCTGTTTCTTTCTGTAGAAGACAGAAGTAGTGTTGTGGTAACTGGGCGCTGGTTGCAGGAGTCTCACCTTTCTGCTCCTAAAAACAATTGTGGAGTTACTGGTCGCTGGTGCCAGATGAGGAAGAACAATACAGACTTTCAGTACACATTTGATCTTAGTACTTTCTGCATTTCTTGTGCTCTGGGTGTTTTAAGAACAGGTTGTCTTATGATTATTTCCCCACTCCCCCAGGGACGACCATCAGGTGATGCTTTTATCCAAATGAAATCTGCTGACAAAGCTTTTATGGTGGCTCAAAAATGTCACAAAAAAATGATGAAGGACCGTTATGTGGAAGTATTCCAGTGTTCGGGAGAGGAGATGAACTTTGTTTTAATGGGTGGCACTTTAAATCGTAGTGGCTTATCCCCACCGCCATGTAAGTTACCATGTAAGTCTGCAATTCTTCTGCTCTCTGCTGCTAAAGGCTGATATGTGGTAGGTGCTGAAGCTTTGTGGCCTTTCACCTTTTGACTTGGGTTTTGCCGTGATCAATAATCACCCATCTGTATACGTGCCGAGATTGGAATTGTTCCCTTTGGGCGATAATGGGACTGATCAGAGGCATTTTTATTGCGTTTTTGGTGGTGAGTAGAGGGTGGCAAGGCCTTGCCAGTGAAATCGTTGCACACTTTGCTTTGTATGGGTGACTGTTCTTCTGAGCTCTGCGGTAGATTTGCCTGTAGTGAAACCTACTTCGAATTAGGGGGATTTTTAAAAGGGGGAGAAATTCTATATTCTAGCTGCCAGTGAGTGCTCTTGCTGTATTGCCTTAGAGCATTGAGAAGGTACTCTTTGGGCTTATTTTTGAAGCAGAACACCTACTTGGACTGTATGCTAACAGACTATAGAGTGGTGAAGTTGGATGGTTTTTTATATTTTTATTTTATTTAAGATTACAGTGAATCTTATTGTGGAACTATAATGGGACTTTATTGTACCATTCTAATCGGTCCCACTACCAAATCTCTAAGCACATACTGATGTGTATTTGCAAAATCGTAAAAAGCTGCCAAATACAGTATTTAAAAACAGTTTGGCTGCACACCAAACAAATCAGATATTTGTTCATCAAAATACATCGGACTAGTGAAGGTTTCTTTTTTCCATTTGATATATCCTAAAAGTGTTTTTTGAAGTTGCAGGAGGCTTATACATGAAGACTCATGGTCAGCAGTTGTAGAAGTCCGTGTGTAGCTAGTATTACGGTACTTTTGTCCCACAGAGTACAACTTCTGTTAGAAAGAACAGAGGGTGTGTTGGTGGGCACGCCTGCTTTCTCTGTGCACGTGGCTTTATGCTTTCTTTGAATAATGCTGAAGTTCCCTACTTTCCCTTTGCATATGGACGAGGCTGCTCAGCTCTAGGAGTTGTGAACTCTTAGGAATTGCTCGTTTCGAGTGCCCCAGTTGTCATTCGTGGTGCTGTAGCAGGGGTCTGCAGGGGACAGGCTAGAGAGCAGTCATTACACAAGTGTTCATTAATCGCACCCAGATGGTGTTAATCACATTGGGATGAATGATTTTTTTTTTCTATAGCAGAGATCTCCATTCTGATTATTTTTTGTTGCTGTGTCCTGGTTGGGTTTTTAGGTCTCTCTCCACCAGCTTATGCTGCTTTCCAGACAGCAGCTGTGATCCCAGCAGAGGCAGCGCTTTACCAGCCACAAGCCCTGTTGCCAACCACCAGGACTGCCCAGGCCTCTGCGGCTGCTCCTCCAACTGTTACCTACTACCCAGCTCAGGCTGCTCAGCTTTATATGAACTACACAGCTTACTATCCCAGGTAAACCCTAGACCTAGCTGTTTCTCTTGACATTTCATCTCAGTGGAGCAGGCAGCTGTGTGGTCACCTGGGAACAGCTCTTAAATTTGTACTTCTGGGGCAGATAATCCTGGGAACTTGATGTTCATCAGCAGAGGCAGCAGCCATTTTAACTGATTCTCTGTGGCCTTGTAATGAAGTTTTGCTTTTCCGTAGGTCCTGTTTGAATCTCATGATAATGTTGGTGTAATATTTAACAGTGTTTTTGGCACCAAGGCAATGTCATCAAGGCGGTTCTGTTTCTTGGCCATATGAGAAGCTGTGTCAATACATGCCTCTACCCTTGTCCCTTAGTTTGTTCTTGTGCTTACAATACTGTTGCCATACTGAAAGACTTATTATAGGTGTGTACTAGGTTTTTTTGTTTTGTTGTTATTTCTTTACAATATCGGTGAGACCAAAGAACAATTAACATGTGTAAACAAGGTAGGAGATCTCCACCTTTTCCCTTCCCACAGACGGTATCAACATGGCTCACAGAAGTCTGGTACTTGGGTCCCTGGGGAAACAGCTTGTTCATTCGTGGTGCCTAGGCTTGTGACACTTACTAACATGAGTATCTGGTAAATTGCTAGACAGGCTCTGACCAGAGATGCCACTTTACTCGCTGTTTTGTGGCTCGGAAGTACCAGTTTTGGCCCTTGCCTGCTTTTCACGCTGTGATTCCTGTCTCCCTGCCCCCTTCCCCCATGGTTTTATTAACAATCTTAGAACAAGTCATCTGCAGCTACTGTTTTTCTCCTCCCCTGTGAAATAACAAATGCTACTCTTTGTCTTCAACTACAAATGTTAGCTATTTTCCTTTCTCTCCTTTCTCTAAAAATAAATTGTCAGATGCTGAAATGAAGAAAGTCCACATAGCAGGCCATGTCAGGCCTGCTGCTTTTTCTGTGGTTTTTAGGCTTATTCTCAAATTTAATTTTTCGGTTTCATCTTTGCCTCTTCTGAGTACTAAAAGCAGGTATTGGCTTTCGTAATAATTTTGCTCCTCTTTTGCTTCCAGTCCTCCAGTATCTCCTACCACGGTGGGGTATATTGCAGCTCCTCCAGGAGCTGTAGCTGCTGCTGCTGCCACTGCCGCCCACACTCCGATTCTGCCCCAGCCTGGAGCATTAGTCCGTATGCAGGGCTTGCCGTATAATACAGGAGTGAAGGAGATACTCAGTTTCTTCCAGGGGTACCAGGTTAGTATGCAGTCCCTCTCCATGATACGGTATTTGGACCTTTGAGTAATGACCGGTGAGGATCAAACTGAGCAAGCGAGTGCTTTTGGAAATTGCTGAAGAAGTGTGTAAGCTTAATGTTGTATATTTAACTGGCAGAGTGAAGTGTAATGCACAGTTTGCCTTATTTCCTATGTAATAAACATACTCTAATTTAAAAGCAGTGATTTAGTGTCTAGCGTTAGGGTTTGAGTTGGAGACGGAGAAAGTGTAGAGCCCCAGTGTGAGCAGGGCTGCGAAGGGGCTGCCAGAGGAAGGCGAGAGCTGCCAAAATCTTTCAGTCCTGGCTGGTTTTTGGTGGGAGCCCTAGGTAGCACTGTCGGTGTTTGACCTGCAAGGCTTAAACATCAAAGTCTGCTGAGAGCAAATTTCTAGTACAAAAGGCTGTAACCTGGGTGTGGTGACTTGCTTGCAAAAGGAGAGAGACAAAGAGTGTCTGAGAGGTGTCCGTTTCAAAGACTAATTATTTTGGTTACAGGCAGGAACATTTTCTGTTAAAACTGCGTTACGCTGTAACCTAAAGGAAAACTCTATTTTCTGAACAGGTTTATACTCATAGCAAATGTTCCGCGTGCTGTAGGTAACTTCAGTCAGTATGTACGCGTTCAATGCTCTGTCAGTGAGCAAACACAGAAACGTATCTTCTTGAGGAACATTAAAAAAAAAAAACCACCACGTACAAATTTTTTTGCCAGCAGCACTTATTTGAATTCATGGAATGGATGTTTCCATGTCTTCTACCTTTCATCTCAGAGGATGTTGTATCTATATCCATATTTTGTCATCACATGTTTGCTAAAAGGAAAGATAATTGAATATGGTATATTCTGGTATTTAACTTCTGTGGATAACAGCACTTAGACAAATACCAAATCTACCCTTTGGGTGCTACTCAGAAGCCCTGACTGAAAATCCTTTTGGTGGGTCTCAAACCACAGCTCAGACGATACATGTGAAAAGATGACAATTTTTGCATGTTTGTCCTTCAAAATTCTGTAAGTGTAGTACCAGTAGGATTGCTGAAGAGTAAGGTGCAGGTGGATTCTCTTTAATGCATAGCAGCAGTTAATGCAAAACTTTCAGGCATGGTATGTTTTTTGTTTTTTCCTGAAGATTCTTAAGGGACAATGGGTTTTAATTTGTAGGGCCAGATGTCTGCTATGTAAATGAATGTAGCCTGAGAACAGGTATTTAAATGTATAGGTTTCAATTTTTTGAGTATTTGGAAGATACAGTGCTCTACCTGTTGTGACTTCTTTTCAAAGGTTACATTTGTGTTTGAAACTATTTTTGCATACTTGGTTTTTCAGTGGAAAAATTTGAAGGTTAGCTTATAAACAGTGTGATGAATTTTGACAAACATTAAAAAGAAACTAAATCTTATTGTATTTTAGGGCTTTTTCTTCCACAGATATTTCCAGAGTTCAAGCCGAGTTCGATTACTTGTGGCTTTCATGATATCCAGACAAGCAGTAGTAATCATTCGCCTGTTGCTTAGCCATTGATACTTTACCTTTGCCCCCCAGCTGACTGGGGTTTTTGGTGGATGGATGGTGGGTGTATTAAAACCTTAAATGAGAAAGCCTACTTTCTAAACTGAAATTCAGCTAGAAGTGCAAGTCCACCACTGAAAAATGTGACCTGAACCTGTCTGTGCGTGGAACAGGTCAGTGACAATGTGTAGTGGGTCTGTCTGCCGCTAAATCTTCAGTTCAGTGGATCAGGACTGCGGGTCTGGTGCTGAATTTGCCCTTTTCCTAGTTTCTGCGCTTAGAGAGCGTTTCATAGTGTTCGTAATGCACAATTAAAGGTTTCAAATAAATAGAAATTCTGCCACAGGGTGAAAACTGTATTCTTCTGCTGCAACCTCCTGTCGTCATCAGTTACTGTTATTAAATTGGTCACCTCTTTGATTTCTTTAGAAGATGTTGTCCAAGTGAGATTGGGTTCAATATCTTATAAAGGAGCCAAGGAATTATTTTGAATTGTTCTTGGAATCCCGCATGTGGTAATGCTGGTTTTATACTCGCTCATTCCTTCAGGGGAAAAAAAGAAGTGGTGACTTACTGTATTGGGACAATATTATGTCTCTGGAGCAAGAACTAACTTTTTTTTTCTTTTTTCCTTGCCTTTCCTCTCTCATCACATTAGTTTTTCATTTTCTGCTGCTGCCCAAGGATTTATTGCACCATGCTTCTGCTCGTTCATAAAGTGAGCCCCTAATAATCGTCAGTGGTTTGGGCATGGTTTTAATCTCTGTATAACTAATTGATGTTGGTATTCAGTGGGCTTCAGTGTTGGTGTTCTGGGAACTGGATTGGAGATGCTGAGATTGAAGGGTGATTTTTGTCTTTGTACGTCGTTGTCTGAAACAAAACGGTTTTAAGTTTTATTTCTTGCCTTATTCTCATCTGTTTTCTTCCTACAGTTGTCATGGGCTCTGTATATTGCATGTATGGACATGTAGCTACTTAAGTGAAAGCACCTTTCATACCAGACCTGCCTCTTAAGAGACAGACATTGCTTATCATGGGCTTCAACAAGCTGGTCTCTAATCAGTACATGCTTTTAATAATAAATAATGTAACAATCTGCAGATCAGTGTTTTGATTTTACTTTATCAGTACTAGCCTCTTGTTTAGTGGTTCAGCAGTTTGATTTATTCTTGTAGTTCTGGTTTTTTGTGTTTATTGTTGAAAATTCTTTCCAGCTTGCAGGAGTTTAATGTATCTTCCATTAAACCACCTTGAAAAACCTGTGAAGAATTTTAATAGTAAATCTTGGAGACAGTAATTTTCCCCATCACCTTTCTCTATAACGTTGTGGTGTACTGTAATCTTCAAAAGAGCTACTATTAGCACTCTTATTTACTAAGTAATTCATGTTAAACTGCTTTTTAGTTGTACCGTAATGCAGCAGGGCCATTGATTTGACTCCGGTAATGTACTGGATACATAGCTAAAGGATACTTAAAAAAATAACCACAAAACCCAAACCCACCACAACAAACCCCCTCACCGTACAGTTCAGGTAGGACAGTGAGACGCTGGTAGCTGCTCTGAGAGGTGCTGCAACACTAGCTGCTCAGCAGATGCTTGTCTTTGGGGGTTATGGTGAAGTAAGGCATCCATGCACAGTTCCGGGAAACTTCCCTTGTAATTCAAAAAATACATGATTGTGAAGAGACCCTTCTAGAATTAAGAACAATAATTCATATTTCGGATCCTATGGGGAAAAGTTTGAGGAAGAAGTAGTGCAAAAATAGTAATTACATGCAACAGACCTGTCAGTGTTACTTTAGGCCATCACTCTGTACAGTTGTAGAAGCAAAGAGAGAAATCAAGTAAATAGGGAAGGAACAAGTGTAGTAGTTGGGTGGCTTTACATGAAGTTGTGAATATCAGAACAAAATTTTTCACTAAAATGTCTTTATTTGCTGGGTAAATCCTCTATGGATTTTACTCTTTAGTCACTAAATGAATCAGTGAGAAATCTTTCTAGTCTCCAAATAATGACCTATTTTTTTTTCTTTTTATGAGAATGCAGGTTTATTGCTAGTATTGACAGAGTTGGTGTTCTGATCAGAACTGTTAGGTTTATGGACATGTAGATGCAATTTAACCGTGCCCATGGTCTTGGCTGACCAAAACCTAGTTCACAGCTGTTGTCTTAGCTGGAATTCAGCATGCGTTTAGTAGTAGTTGCCCAGTTTCTTGGAGGCCGGCGTGAATGTGAAGTGAACTCACGTCTGCTTGAAAAAGACCGTGTGGATTAGTTCTTAGAAAGCAGACTTGCTAGATAGGTAAGTTGTGTGTAAGCGTAGTAGTATATTTCATTCAGAACTGGTAAAAAACTAAAGGAGAGAAGACTAAGGAGATTACCATTTAGGGGCCATGGTCGCCATTTGAGCTGTATTTAAATCCTCCTGAATTTGCTGAAAAAGGCTAGGATGAATATGTAGGGACTTTGTTGTGTACATATTTTTGTGTAAGAGAAGCTTAAAATAAATACTATTCTTTAAACCTGTACCGGGCTTCGGTGCCTTTTATATGCAGCTAAAAAGAGCTTTTGCAGCATATTTAATCCTCCAGATCTTCAGAGACACAGAATTCAGGGCTCATTGGTGGGGGAGGAGGAGGATGACTTGTGCTTAAAACAGTGCTAAGGAAATGAAGGGAAGGGGATGGATGGCGAAATTCCAGGGGCATTAACAACATTTCGCTCTTGTGTCAGGACAGCGGGCTTCATTGTTACTGACTTTTTAGGGATTAGTTTTTTTTCTCTGAAATGCATGCTTGAACAAAGAAGTATTCTCTATTTCCTATGGGTTCCTTTTGAAATCTGACGCTTCATAGTCTGAGAGGGATGCCCCATCATCTGTGTGCCGAAGGGAAAGGGAAAAAGGATGTTGCAGAGGAAGAATTTGCACTGACTGGTATTTGAAGTCATCTGGCAATATAGGTGATATTCTATGCTCAGTACCATGCACTCAGAATACAATATGCTGCTTGTTTTTCTTTATTCCTAAATTTATCTTCCAGCTGGGAATGTTACCTGTTTGGAGGAAGCCTCTGTGAGACTGGATCCACTAAAATAGCAGTTACTGTTGCTGTCTGGTGTCTCCCATGCTTGAAGCAAGAGACTTAAGTGGCACCATCTTCAAGCTGTATTTTTGGGAACAGGGATTACATATTTCACTGTCTGTTCCACAGAGCATTCAGGTGGTTGCCAGTGCTTGTATCGTCACCCTGAAGGTACAGTTGATATACTTTAGTGGTAAAGCCAGTTTTGGGTATTTCTCCTGACTCTTGTGCTGAAGGTTATAGTTACCTAGTCTTAATATCAGATTCTACATTCCAGACTTACTGTATCTAGACTTTTTTCCAAAGTCTGAGAGGTGGACTTCTTCCCTTTGGGAACTGTTCTGTGACAGAGTTTTATCGGTAGTTTAGGCTGGAATTGCAGCGGCAATCCTGAAGAGGCCATTTTGCTTATGATGTTTTCTTTTCCAGGTGGGAAATTTTTTTAGCTTTCATTTCCCCTTGTTTTTTTCCCAGTTGGGGCATGTCTAAATGTACTTTCCAATTTTAATTTCATTTTTAGCAATGGATTTTTTTTCCCTAGATTGCTTTGCATGTGCTGTTTCAGAATGATCTTTGAATGTCCGCTGTAGGAACTGCAAAAATGAAATGGAAGTCAAGGTCTCGCTGGTTAGTGACCCTGTTAAATCTGTGCATAGACTGTGAGGGGACAAGGACAGTCCCATATTCCCCTCAATGTAACAAGTATTTCTGAAAGAGATACAATTTCTTGAAGAAAAAAAAAACCAAACAACCATATCTGAATTGAGAGTGTAGTATACTACCTCTTTATTAACCAGTCTGCCTCGGATTCCTGTGATCTGAAGTTCTGCGCTGCAGTAAGCGTAGCAAATAGTCTGTCTGGGAGCTGCTGCCATGCTGGAGGTAATGGTTGGACAGAAATGGTCATCTCCTTTAGGAAGGAGGAGTTAGTAGTATTTGATATATGTCTGTCACATTATTATTACTGTATTGTAATATGTTATTTAATATTATAAAAACTGTTATTTAATGTATAAATGAGTTGAAATATCTCTGCCATTTGAAATGTTGATACCTAGAATGGTGTTTACCGTACGCTTGTGAGGTAAACTGCTGTTTCTGTAGAGAAGCAACATATCCTTCGGGAAACGTCATTTTGCCATTACTAACAGACAAGTCTTAAGCTATAGAAGTCCCCACTGCCACAGGGGAGATAAGAGGAGGAATGTAGGGAACAGGAAATGCCATTCTTCACACGCAACACCATTTTTCACATGAAGCCTTATCCTATACCTAGTTTCCATATTTAGTTTTCATCTTTCTTGACCTTAGCTCCCATCTCTCTTCACTGGAAGAAGTCAGTATAACACCAAAGCATGTGCTGAGGACCATATCCTGATGTCCTTAGCTCCAAGGCTGACTCTTCTAATGGAGCTTGTAGTTTAACAATGGTGTTCTATGTGATCTTCCTTGCTACACTAAGCTAGACTTCTTGATGGCTACTTCAAGGGGAAGAGGGAAATTGCTTTATGGTCTCCTTCAGTCATTCTAGGAAATAGATCTCCCTTGTTCATTATCTATGAGCACATGAGAGTATCCAATTTAATAGGATGAGATGGAGGAAAACTTTGATAGAGATTGTTTCGTAGATTAAGTAATCGCTTAAAAAAGCAAGATTTTCTACTGTGTCTCTCCAGTAGACCACTGCATTTTAATGCTACTGTTGAGATGCCGAGAGCAAGTGGAAACCCCTGGGTGAGAAAGAATCACAAAATCTTTGAGGTTGGAAGGGAAGTCCAACACCTCAAGAGCTGTGAGCTCAAAGGGAGGAGGGGAGAAGGCAGCAGCTCTGAGAAAAGAGGCTGTATTTCAGTTCAGTGACACAAGTAAGGTGGGAATGAGATGACAGTGGGGTGAGGAAGGTACCGGAGGCACTAAGAGCGAGGTCTGCTTTTAGTTTCATTTCACTTAAATTTAAGGGGAAATACTGGAGTACTTTGACTTCTTACCAGTTACTTGTGTGTTAAGGGTAGGGTTTGAAAATAACGTGTGAAGTTTCGTATTATCTCTGTATTTGTCATACTGTCTCAGGTCTCAATAGCACTTATACAGGAAACAAGCTGCTAGAATCTAGCTCGGTGAACTTGCAACTGGTTATACGGAGGGGTTAAATCACTAGGTGATATTTTTCAGATCTGAATGGAGGCAGAGTCTGGCCTACTGCATTGCAGGTGAAGCTAGCAAAACTGTATTTCCATTTTAAGCATGGAGTTTCTAGGTTCACCCTTGGCTTTACACTGTTAACTCTCTGTGACTGGATGTTTTTAGGTTGTTCTTATGGGTTTCTGAAATGCAGACAGAATCAGAAGTATTCATGATCGTGCGCTTTCTCAGGCAAGTTGGGGTAGTTTCCATTTCATTCACAGGGAATAAGAATTCCCCCACTTTATCTCCTATCTTGGTTTGCGGTACTACTTTTTGAAATCTGTAAGTTTGAAGAATTTACTCTTCACAACTTCTGTTTTAATTAACTGCAGTCTCTTAACCTATCTTTCTTGTGATTAGAAGTTGCTTCTGTTGCTAGGCACATTGATTGCTCCCTCTCTCTTGCTCCTTCTCTCTTGCTCTCTCCCTTTAGCCCTAGGCCTAAGCTCTGGCCACTTTGACATATCTGTGCAGGGTAGTTTTCCCAGTTTCACGTGTTCCTCATTGTTTATGCATTTCAGGTGTAACCTTTTAAACACTGTCCCTCACAAGAGACTGTAGACCTTTACCTACTGTACATCTACTGATAATCTAAAGTATGTACTATCTTGAGACATTCCTTCCAAACACTAAACTTATGTTTTGTAGATTTGTTTCAAGGGCAGGTCTGGGAACTGATAAATCTAATATTTGCACGGTCTGGTTGCCCTGGCAGAGACTATCTAGAAAACACTTCTTATATTTGTCTTTTACTTAGTGGCATGGGTCTAGAGTGAAGGTGGCTAGAATTCAGTAGTAAAAATTCTGGGAGGTTCTTTTCTTTTACATTCTCTGGGCTCTTGGTTATTGTTCTATGTGGAAGGTGTATACTGTGATGGTTTTTTTTCCTTTTCAATTTCACTTTGGATGGATACAGTGTGTCCTGTATGCCCAAGTATAATACCTTTTCTCCCTAAGCTGGCAGGAGACTTTTTGCCCTATAAGAATATCAAAGGAAGGCAGCATCGTATGTCTACATTGCGTGCATTTGGCAATCCTCTAAAATGTTAGTGCAAAATAGCCGTTTTGGAGGAGAGAGGGAACTCTTCTTCCTACTGAAAGGATATTCTGTAACTTGGGTTATGCTAAACATTTTGTCTTCTGGATTACAGGACCTACTCCAGTAGTCTTTGTAGCATGCGCAGGTATGCTCAGTCACTGTCCAGGATAGGTAATTTTGGAAAGATTATGAGATGGATACAAAACAATGTTTCATATTCCCCAAGGTTTGTTTACTAAGTATGGATTTGATATTTATATCAGGCCCTCCAATGGTATGCATGGTTACTGTTCATATTCAGGATCTCAAATATTTTTTAGATCTGACCCACATGTGTGGTTTTTCTGTTTTAATTTATTGGTGTGACTGTACGGTGCAGTCACTATTTTTATTTTAGTAGTCTACCAACCTATCATGATGCAGTTACACTGTATAGTTTATTTCTTTTTCCTACATGGGACTATACTATGTTACTATAAATGCTACTTTATCTTCAAAGTGCATTCATGCTGGGACATTGTTTTTCTTTAACTGTGCTGGTATAGTCTATATAAGTCTATTATATGCAGCTGAAGTGTTTATCACTCAACTGTAGAGAAGCTGCAGTTTATTTCCCAGACTCCATAAGAGATCTGAATGAGATCCGTACACTGCTTTTAATCCCCCACTTCAGCATGCGTGCTGGAAGATTCTCATCTGTCCCAGTCAAAGTCACTACTGCAAGCATGATTACGCAAACTTACGAGTTTTGTTGCCTGATGCTGCCATCTCATGAGTAGAAGGAAAAAAGGAGCACTTCATGGTCTAAACCATTTCCCTTCCAGTGCAGCCTGCTGTAGGTGACCCTGCTTCGGCAGAGGGTTGGACTAGATGACCCACAGAGGTCCCTTCCAACCCCGAACATTCTGTGATTCTGTAAGGAACAGTTCAGATACACAGTTTAGAATATTCCCCGCATTAGTTTACTTTAAATATTTTTCTACTACCAGTAATTCAGTTGATGTGTGTTTTTTTTTTATCTTGCGTAACAGTAGTATCTGTCAAATTCACTGTCTCCTGCCAGTTATTATAGCTGTTGCTCTTAATTATGGTTGCAAATGATCGTCTGTGTGGCTTGCTGTACCAGAACTGTTCCTTCTCTTGCTGATTATCATATATCACACTTGTACTGTAGTACGCACCTGATGACTACAATGGCCTTATTCAGCTGAGCGATCAAGCAAGGAGTCTGTTACAAGCACCGAAAGAGTGGGTCTGTTTGTAACTCTTTGTAACTTCTGAAGAAGGTAAGATGCGGCTGGCAGCAACTGGGTCTCCAGTGGTGAATGGGAAGGGAACGAAGGGCTTGGTGATACGGAGGTTTTCTGCTTATGGCTTTTTCCCCTTCTTAGCTTGCATTGGGATCCTTGCGTTAATCTTTCTGCTTTTATCCTACTAAAAAAATCAACTAACCTAAAGAAATAGGCCAATTGTGGCCTGTAATTGATGGGATATGAAGTGGTGGAGGTCGTGTGATTGCCTGGTTCTGCTCAGATCATGTCTTTAAACTTCCAGATGGGTTTAGCAGTGTTTGTTTCTCATGTGAAGCTTTCAGTCCAATATTTTGTTTTTAGCATAGAGGTAGAAGATGATTTTTTTTTTTTTGTGGTATGGCTGCAAAGCACACACAAATGTGCGTGCAAAAAAACCCCTAAACCTCTGGCTTTCTCTTTCTTGTGTCATATAGCTATCTAGAGATTAATTGCTCTGTTTCTTGATCTCTCTAATGCAATGTCAACTGTTACATTTTTTTTTTCTAGGATAGGTTTCTTTGGTATAATGGCTCTCTAATGCAACTAACTAAATTTGCTAATGGTAAACTTCCCTGCGTTTTTGGCACTGACACATAATTCTTGAAGAAATTTTGTTGTGACTTACGTGGAGTTCGTGACTTCCCAATACCACTGTATTCCATTCAAAATTCTACTGATTAGTTACTATGTTTTTTTCTCCTTAAAAAAACCATACACAAAACTCTCAATACAAAAAATGGCAACTAAATATTGTGCCTTGATAGAAGTACCTTCATAGGTAAAGCTACCTTCACGTAATCACAATCGAGTTGGTTGTTTTCAAATGAGTTGGTTTTTCATGATACTGTTAGATGTGCTAGGGAGAAGGTAGATGAGAGGCTGCGTGGTCTGGTGGTATACAGAAGAACACCCAGTATTACTCTCAGCTTTTCCATGTTTGTGTGACTTTGGACAATCTGTTTGGTGCTCTTGTTTTACCCAGATTATCTGGAAAACCAGATCAGATGCAGGCTTCTTCTATGTAGGAGATGACAACAGTCTTTGACTAAAAAATAATTTATGGAGTAACTCATCCTGAATTCTAAGTAGTCCAAAGTAGTATTATACATATATATACACATGTAGTGTACACATATAGTGTCTTAAAATAAAACAGAAGGGTTTTATTGAACCCTTTTAATGATGTTGCTTGGAGAAAGAGTAGACTTCTCTGGTAACATTCTATGTAACACCTATAATGTGAATTTCCAGATATTTACATTGATATTACACCAATGCTGCTATTTAAACTACTTTTTAAAGCTCTCCTCTCTGCTCAGAGGTCTAACTCCATGTGTGTTTTTGGCTGTGAACTGTGATGCTGAACTTACATTCAGGACTGCTGCTGAATTGATCCCATGTGGATTAAAAGCAAAGAGCTGCTTTAGAGCTGACCATCTTTGAGCTCAGACTTGCAGCTCAACCCAAACTGTGTACAGCTTTCTCTTTGAGCACAGTGTTACTCTGACATAAACAAAGATTACTTCCAAACCTGAATTGGACTTCAGATGTGATGGTTTTTTATTTGTCTTTGAATTTCTTTCTGCATGCTATTTCTTGGCTAACTTTAGTTCTGTGAGAAGATGATACGAAGTCTGTACTAACTGTCTTATACATGCTTTTAGTTTCTAAAGTGTACTCTTGCTTGTATCTTAAGAATACTTTTACTGCCTGCTAAATGTTTGGGTGAGTGAAGCTCTTGCATGTATGTACTTTATTTTCATATATTTGAACGTAAAGCTGATCAGAAACTGTTATTGATAATAACTGAGAAGTCTGGTATTTCTTGCAGCATACCAGGCATGCAGAAGTTCTACAAAGAGTGTGACACCCTTAAATATTTTAACCTTTTATTAACTTATGAGGACATATGTCACATGAACTTAACTTGAATTGGGTTAATACTCACAGAACTGGTTGGTTTTCCAGTGTGGACCAATGTTTTTGTCTGGCACTGATTTCTCCAACAAACTAATCATATGTGCTGAGCTTTTGATCCTTCAACCTTTGGTTTTTAAACTCCACTGAGATCCATTTCTATCCGACAAACAGGACTTCCAAACCTAGCTTGGAAGGACTTCCAGCATGTTGTGAGAAATGGCTGGGGTACCATAGGGCAGATGTCTGCTCTAAACTCAGCGTTGTGAAACTAAATTCACAGGGGCAAATGCATTCCAGAGTAAATCAACTCCAACAACTAAGTAATCTCATTGGCTAGCCTGATTTTTTCTTAGCCTTGTTAAAATTATAATAAAGATTTCTTTAGTTCAGTTGGACCGCTCCAAATTTTACTTTGTTTTACCAAGCAGTCTTTCTTGCACTGTATACCTGTTTTAAGTTCAGCTCATCCTCCCACCACAGAACTCTCACACAGCTCTCTAATTATTCTTTTTAAACTTTGTGTATGAGTATTCACATCCATTATAGCCTTTGTTGCTTGGCCAGTAGTCCACGTAGTACCGCAATTACTTACTGAATGCTTAGTCTTTCTTGCTCCATTTACCCTTTATTAACATAAAGTTAATAAACTTCAAGTCTCTCTTTTCTTGTCGTCCTTTAATCTGAATTCTCTTAAGCAAAATCTTTGCATGGAATTACGTCTATAGCATTCTGTTCAGCACACCAGCAGGAGAAGAGCTGCTGCTGTTCTCCAAGCCAAAAGCTGGATTCCTTTAATCTTCGGTCCATTCTCCTCCTCCTGATTCTTACGGCCAGAATCTTTTCACCACAGACACAGGAGTGGAGTGAATCAGATGCACAGCACTAAAAACTGCATTTCCAGGTGTGGTCTCTGGTCTTAAGAGACTTTTTTGTTTTCTTTTGTCTTTTTGTACCATTGCAGCTCCACACAGATTCCATCCTCGTGCTTTACAACTTCAGTGGCCAGCCCAGTGGAGAAGCATTGGTGACTTTTCCAAGCCTGGATCTAGCTAAGAAAGCAGTGGCTGAGAAAAACGGACAGCTCCTGGGAAGCCGCTGTGTAGAACTGTACCTGGTCTAACTAAACACTCTTTGGGGGATGGGGAAAGAATGTTGCACTAAACACCGTGCCTTTTGCAAAATAAGAAGTCTTCCCTTGCTGCCCAGGCAGCAGCAAATGTGCCTTTTCAGCATCATGTTGGAACGTGGAGTGGTCCATGTCCTGGATTTAATTTGAAAACTGGCGTATCCTATGCCAAAGATAAAGTGAAACCAAAAATTAGGCAATTAATTTACTTAGTTTCTAATGTACTTGTTCAAAAATAAGCAAACTGTCTCCTGGCATCTAGTTTAATTCTGAAGACAGTCTAATAGCACTTCAGCTATCGCAGCCATGGGAGAAACCTGTTTGGGAGCATTTGAAGTGGAAAGCAAAGCTTGAGTCGTTCAGATTCTTCTGTGTTTAGTTTTTAAGAGTTTACACTTGACAAAGTGTCTCGTTTTTGTACAGTTTAAATGTCTTTAGTAAAAGGTCTTTTGGAACGCATAGCTTTCCCAGTTCAAAGCGAAGATCATATTGATTTGTTTTGTGTGTTTTTTTTGTTTTGTTTTTGTTCTTGACGGGAAAATACCAGACTCCAAATGCAATTGTGCTTTCTCATGTTTTTGTTATACTTTGTTTTGCAAAAAACATGTTTGTCTTTCTTAACCAGTGTACCGCTGCCAATGTGTAAAGCAAAAAAACAAAACCCAAAATCAAAACAAAACAATGGCAAAACCAGAAAAATCCTCTGTGCCCACCCTTAACTCCCTGCCCCCAGCCCCAAACTTTTAGTGTCTACAGGACAAAAATGGCACATAAACCTGAGTACTAGTAAGTTATATTTTTTTATTTAAGCATAATAGCTTTCAGATACTGTATTAAAGATTTTGCTCTAGTTTATGTGCATGCAATTTGTTTACATCTTTAAACTACTTTATTTGTATATTATGAAACAAGATATGTTGAAATATAAGTCCTCTAGTGCATGCTTTTTTCTTTTTCCCTGTCTGTGTATATACATAAGCTAGAAGTACTTTTACGTCATGTAGCATGTGTTTAAAAAAAGACATCTGCTGTAGAAGCACTAAATGACTTTGTTTTTACTGTGCCTTACTTCAAAACCATTCCAAGTGCAATACCAGCAGAGCAAAATGTAATGAATCCTGTTGTGACGTGTCCGTGGATGTCTGAATTGATCTTTTTTGTTAGCGTACAATCTGAGTTGTACTTCAGAAAACGGAATGATGTATGCTTCTTTATATTACAACAAATAAAATATATGCTTACAATGTGTGTTGGCTTTTGAAGGTAACTTATGCTTTGTTTTAATGTATTTTCATGGGGCATCATTCTCTGGTAAGTATCTTTCACTCATTTTTTGCTTTCTCCTAGGTTTAGGTAAGCATATGTACCTTGAGAGTGGTGTGATTTTTCTTTTTAGTTTCTTGCATGTGCTGGTAACCCAGAAATGTGCCTGTTGTATACTTCCCTTGTAGTGGAACATTTTTTAGGCAAAGTAATGTAACTGTTTACATGCTTGGTTCTCTCCCTCTGGTGCCAGAAACAAAGTATTGACCTTGAAACTGTGTTAATGTTTGGATTTAATTGGCCTAACGGGTCATTCCCTTTGCTGTGCAACACAAAATAGTACATTTATATCAAGATGGAGCCAGACAACCTTTCTGTAGTAAAAAAAAAAACCATACTGAATTGTTATTCTCTCTAGTCAGAAGCATCCCATGCCAGATGCCATTTCATCATTAAACCCTCCCATCTGAAGTTTTATCACAATCAGGTGGGACTGGAGAGAAGGCTTTTTCATTGTTTTCAAGTGGGATTGTTTAAATTAATGTTTCCAAGTCTACCAAAAATCTTGCTTTTAAAGTAGTACTAGAGGACTGCGCTATTAGAATGAATGTTGTAATTGTGCCTTTGAGGAGGGTGCTTCTCCCTTTTAAAATTCATGGCAGTCTCTATCCTGAGCACTACAGTACCTGTGCCGTGTAGCTGCTAGTCCACACAATTACGTTCCGCTGTGGTCCAGCGGGTCACCTCTTGGTCATGGCTTTGCAAAGCAGTTGAAACATCTGATTTTCCTCTTATAGCTCCAAGTTCCATAGCAGCTGGGCTTTTTACAGCTCCTTCCCTTGTTGTTTATATATGAGTTGCGCCTTCCTTAAGTGGAGAAAGCTGAGCCGGGGCTGCAATAGAGCATCTGAAGTGACATCAGCCATGTTTCAGGTATACGCATTCCCCTTGCCCTCTGGTGCCTTCAGGGTTTAGTCAATGACGGTCACAGTTCAGAACTTCCAGGTGTAGTCCCATGCTAGCGTGAATGGAAATTAGGAGCACACTGATGTGCGCAAAGTCTGTACCTAGTTAACTATTAAAAAGAAGTTTAGCTATCGCCAACTGCTGTTTTAATCCCTGTTTAGCATGAAATGGTGGAAACTAATTATAGAAATTGAACTTGGATGTTTCAGGCTGTGCGTGTGTAAAACCTAACACGTGGGACTTGAGCGTGGTGTACGTTTGTTTTTTTTCTGTAATTTACCTGTGTAAAAAGACTGCCAGGGTGGTGACGGCATTTTGGCTGGACTGGAGACCCCCAGGTGGGCATCTGACAACAGGCCAGCCCTGGAGCCACTCATTACAACTCTCTTACCCTTTTCCATGGTAAAAATGGGATGGGCCTGTGCCAGAGCGGTTCCTGACCAGGGGAGGTCGGCTCTAAGGGTGGGGTGGGCAGAGGAGCCTCTGCAGGTGCTGTGGCCATGGAGGTCCCCGCTCGCAACCATCTCAGAGGGCACGCTGGCTTTCCTTCACCAAAAAACAGCTTTCCACCTTCCCAGCCAGACTCTGCAGTGGGCGTTTGAAGTTTTCTTGCAACAGGCTAAGGAACAAATCCCAGGTAATGAGGTGGACGTGACCCCGCGGGCAGGTTGGCTTGGGGCTGCTGGGGCTCAGCTGTGGGAGGGGGGATGGTGCTTGGAGGCGAGGAGGAGCGGTGGTGTTGGGACGGTGCTTGGAGGCAAGGAGGAGCGGTGGTGTTGGGATGGTGCTTGGAGGCGAGGAGGAGCGGTGG
>Ga0181612_129506_pt1 | contig 19749 bp, 8 predicted proteins | sample HoacroProtozoa21_FD_119630 | JGI IMG/M metagenome (GOLD analysis project Ga0181612, IMG submission 119630) | Hoatzin crop microbial communities from Cojedes, Venezuel. Combined Assembly of Gp0051906, Gp0051904, Gp0051908 | reverse complement strand
TCCTGCGAAGCAGGTTCCAAAGAAGCTGACCACTCAGGTGAATTGGGACCACAATTTTTTTTTTTTTTCTAAGCCCTGTTTCTTGCAGTGTACAGCTCAGTCTTAATCAGCGAGTTCTTAGAAGTACAGAGTCAGAAGCTGCCTCCAGGGTACATGCGTGAAGAATGCCTTTTCCAAGGATGGCTGTACGTGCATGAAGGTGGCCTTTTCCATTACTGATCCATATAGACAGTCTTGTTTGCTCTTGTGCCAGTCTCTGTAAATTCTCATCTCTTTATTAAAAAAAAAAAATGAGGTGCATTGCATAAACTGAGCAAGTCAGCCTACAAGAAACATTACCTCTCACTTTTAATTCTTAAAGGTAGCTATAAGCCCTGAAGAATAATGAGCTTTTAAACATAGTTCTAATTTCAAATTGGTTACTATTTCCAAGGAATTTAATATCTTGTGTAGCTATTTATATGGAGCACTGCATAACTGTGGTGATGACCAGTATGTGCAAACTGAGGTTAGCTATTCATGTAGTGGCTCAGTGGAGCTATAAACACATGCTGCCGTTCTAGGTCTTTTCCTCTTTTGTCATAAAATCTGTACTCAACACTTAATTTTTTTAAAAATTATTTCTCCCAAACCTTGTAGAGGAGCAATATTATCAGCATGCATATATTACTAAATTATATTTTTCTATACATATTAAACAGGTGGTCTGTAACATTTTGTTACAAATTTTCATTTTCCAAAGAAGGCAGCAAGATATTTTTCATACTGGCAATTTAAATAATAACATTGTAACCAGAGTCTTGGTTTGTTCTGGAGTCTGTAGTCTCTTCAGTGAGAACACAAGAAGTTTCCAGAATTATCTGCGCACAGCTGGTTGTATTTTATGTCAAACCACTCTCACTTTAAAAGACGCTAATGGCAGCATATTCTGATCAAGGAGTTTTACTGTAATAGGTACAGAAATACTTCCTACTTGTTATACCAACACATACCTTTGAACCTTGAAGCACAATCTGTACTTTCCAAAGGGAAGTGTTGATTTTTGGAATTGCAAAAAATCCCATTAAATTTCTCCCTTTTGTGAATGATTTAATCTTTTAAACTCATCTTTTCCTTTGCCATGTTTTCCAAGTTTTGAAAGAAATGATGTTCACTGATTTTTTTCTTTGACCTGGCATTTGAATTTTTTTTGGTGTGTTAGAACATGGTGGGAGTGTAACTTTCTGTTTTCTTGAGCTTCCAGACATCTTACTTTTATAAAGAAAAGGATTATTTTTCCTTAGTCCTTGTCATGATTTGTCAGACAGGTCACCTGATACTTTGTGTAAGTTTTATCTTGTTATTCCTCTTCAGTATTGCTGACCTGGAAAGGACACCTAGTTCCTAATGTGAGAGCTTTGTCTTACAAATTACTGCACCAGTGTGTAGGTGCCTGGCCTTCCTGCTTTGTGTGTCAGACCTTTTGTAAAATATCCATGAGAAGTACAACATGCCGTTGATCCGAGGATGATGCTGACCTGTCACCTCTGCCTTTTGAGAGAAACACACACAGCAGGATGGTTTGTTTTAGTAATACTGTTCTGAAATACGTAGTACTGATACTGGATGAAGCAGATGAGCTCCATTGTACTTTTCTGTACTTCTTTCACAAGCTGTACTCTCTGTATGTTGAAGTGGCAGAGTAACAGAAAATAATGTAAATCCATAGGCTTGTTAATGTGCCAGATGCTGAGTTCAGCATTAAGAATTTAGCATGAAAGAATCGGTAAAAATGAAAGTTACAGTTTAAGAATCGGGTGCTTCAGACTTTATAGACTAGTGTTAGCTAAATTTCAGTGGTGTACATACTATATTTAAAAAAGCATGCATCACTATGTGAAGTGAAGTTTTAAATGAGAAACACTGTTGGTATGGGATACAGTAGAAATACGGAATCTTCTGACTTGGAGACCTCCATCCCATTCGCTGGGCTGTGCTGCCTTTCAAGGGAAGCAGCGTCTTACAGAGGTCAGCTAATGAGACAATGTTCTTTTCTGCAGATCCTGATGCTGATAAGTGCAGCTGGAAAAGTGACAATAGCTGTTACTTTAAAAACATGGGAGTGGGATGAGCATAAAAGGGGCTTCTCAAGAAGTGTAGCTGCATGCAAAAATTGGCTTCTCAAGGAATGTAACAGATGGAGAGAATTTATGCCACTGTAGAAATTACTTCGGCTATAGAAAAAAAACTCACCAGAAGAAGTGCAGAGAAAAACCATTTTGTGCACATGTGTGTATGCATGGGTATGGGTGTAGATTTCTAATCTGTCCCTATGTGTGTATGTAAAAGCGTAGCAACGCATCTTTATGTGAGCATGTGTGTATATATAGAAATCTAAACGAGCATCGCTGTGTATCTGAGTAAAACTCTGCAAGAAATCTTACACTGAGAGACACAAGAAAATATAATAGGCATAAAAAAAGCCAGTGACTATGAATTTTTTTTTTTTTTATTCGTTTCATGTATGCTGTCAGAATTTGAATTAACTAGCTGCCTCCTCGGAAAAGACCCAGGGGCTATTGCAGACATGTTGTTGCAGACGTCTGCTCAATGTGCACTTGAGCGGGGATGGTCAAAAAGAATAATAGGATTTTCGGTCGTATTGAAGAAAGGATAGAAAATATAATATTCTGTAGCCTTATATGAAAATGTAGTATACCCATGTCCTGTTTACGGTATTTGATTTTGCCCACTTTAACTTGAAAGGTTCTGGGAAAGGGCAGTTAAGATTATAAGAGATTACCTTTATTTGTGAGAAGAGCTTTAAAGACATGATCTGCTTGCAAGAATGATAGATGATGTCATAAAAGCATATAAGATTAGGTTAAAATAATAATTTTAAAATTCAGTTTTTAATATTCATCAAGCTTTAGCTATAAAGCTACAATGCATGAGAAAACAGCAAATTTTAAATCAGTGTAAGAAAAGATTTATTTGTTTAGTATGTGGCAAAGCTGTGCAATTTGTAGCAATGAGAAATCATATGGAAAGAAGTTTTGTAACAATTTTAAAGAGTTCCTCCCCCTTCTCCTCCCAGGCACTTCAAGAAGAAGTAGAAGTAAGAGTAAGTAAAGTAGAAAATAAATTGGAAAAAATGCTTAAACAGATGGTCCGCTTACTCTAAGATACAGTCACCTGTATAGTGCTCCCAGGTATTGTTGGAAACATCAGAAAATGAGCACTCTTTGAAATGGAATGTTTCATCTGATGAAAGCAGCCTCCTTGGACACTGAATGCCTTTCTACATACTCCAGGATATGTCTGTAGAGCTGCCATTGCTATTACAGCAGAGGGCAATCTTGAAATAGAATCATATTGGTAATGATTTAAATTTCATTTCTAGTGTGTATGAACATTCTGTTTTTTGAGGAAGTAATTAGATCATAAGATACATTTAAGACAATTAATGTAATTGTTGTTGTCATCCGATAGCATGTAGTAGATATTTATGCTACTTGGAAAAGAAAAAAATCATTTACAAATGCCTCTATCGGCTTTGGAATCATCTTTCTGATGTTTAGTGCCATATGTAAAGGTTGGTATAATTTGAAGGCCTTGTCTTCCTCCACTGGTATTGCTTTATAATGTTTATGGCGCACGGACAGAAGTTTTTGACCTCATGGTGAAATGTTCTAATTTGACTAAGTTCCTTGGCACTGATCTGGCCTGCGTACTTCCATATAGACTTTGTCATACTTTGATCATGCTTTTGTGGGCATTTAATTGTTTTGCTTTATCTTCATTTTTTTGTTCTCTCCAGGTGTTTCACTGTGTGCATTTTGAGTGCCCAGCACAAAACAGTACCCACAAGGATGAGAGTAGTAAGGAAGTGGCAACAACAGAGGTGGGGACTGGTGGACAACAGCTTGTTTCTCGCCCTGTTCGAGCTGCCAGCACTAGTTCCCTGCATTCCCCTCCTGGATCCACTTCGCGTTCACATGCTCATCAACCATAAAGGAGATTGAAAGGGAGCTTTTGCAGCCCCCCTGATGATGTACAAAATTATTCAGAACCTTGTGCTGGCACCTTTTCTTTCTTTTTCTCTGTGAACAAAGAGGACTGTGTCTGAAATCTGGAAATGCTAAAATGGAAAAGGCTTTTCCCAAGGACGTGAAGAGACTGCTTCACTCCCCTCAATTTGTTCAAATCAGGCTGGTCTCCGAGGGGGGAGAAAATAGGTCTTCAATCTTCATCAAGTACCCCATTAACACCCTACCTCTCTAATCTAACCAAGGCAAGGAGAACAGAAGGAAATAAAAGGCAGAGCTACAGTGGAAATCTAAAATGACTCAAGTAGAATGGAAGGCATATGAAATAAGTATTTGTTCCCTGAAGGTTTCCATTAGCAAAGAAAATGTTTATGGAACACATCAGTGCAGAATATATGTTATTTTTAAAAGTTATTCTTCGTTCATATTCCTTTGTAACTAGTAATCTGTTTTCTAAATTGTTTTGACTCTGTATTCCACTTTGTCTCTTATTTTTGGCTGTAGCAAATGCTGTGCAGTAGATTAAGGAAGTATCAAATATGTTTACCTGCTGAGATGCAAATTCCCTCATTCATCAGTGGGATGACAAGAAAAGCCTTCATGATATCAACAAACTAATTAATGGATGCTATATTAATCTTGACCTCAGTTGACTTCTCAAAGTATAAAATTATCATTTCTTCCACTCAAAAAGGAAATTCCTAAGTCAAACATCTGTCTTGAAGAAAAACATGTTTTTCACTCCTGAAGATGATTACTTAAATTTTACCTGTATTTCTAAGAAAACTTGCAACAGATCATCAAAAATGTTTGGTTTAGAAAAGTGTAACTGCATCTGGTTGCTGACAAGCAGTTGTTCAGAATACAAAAAGAAGAATTTGCAGATAGGTATTTTTTTTTCCAAGAAAAAAAGGTTTTACAGTCTGGAGCTAAAAATTCAAAGGCTGTGTGGGCATAAACTTTTCTCATAATCTTAGCAAAATATGATGCTTTTACACTGTATTGTAAAAGATCTGGCTCTTACTTTACAGTCACAGAATTCATTATCCATCTATGTCTGCCTGGATGACGTTGCCTGCTGCTTGTCTTACTCTGTGTTTCCACACTGATACTGATGCAGTCTGTTACTCTCCAGATCTACGTGACTTTTAGGAGGAGCTTCGTGTTGGTCTTTCAGTGTGAGATAAAGTGATTTTGTATCAAGACACTGATGTAATTGACAAAATTGATTAGGAGGGTTGTTACTCCTCACAAAGTATATTATATTGGAAATGTCAGCTATCTGGTTTTATGAACTTGGAGTTTCCTGTGGTGACAAATAGCTGTGTCAGAAGAAAACAAAGCTAGCGTAGGATAAATACATTTTTCCTTTGCATAACCATACTGACAAAATGAGTTATATCAACATAGCAAATAGTATGTTAATTTATCACGCTACTTAATTTGAAAGAATTTCCCTGTTGGATACTGGTTGTGCTAAAAACAAGAGGAAATATAACATATGGTAGCAATGAATCAGTAGAAACTTTGAAGGAGAAAAGCTTGCTTTTTCTTGTTTCAAATAAAATCGATTCGGCTTTATCAGTAATATTATAGTATTTTTCATTGACAAACTGCAGCTGAGTTCTGACATTTGCATGCAGCCCCCTTCCTTCCCACTGCCGTCTTCTGACTTGTGAGTGTCTGTGGTGAAGACGCATGCCCGTTGCGTTAGATGTAGCTTATCTTAGGTGCCACAGCAGCCTCGGTGGGTCGGGAGGCCTGGGGCAGGGTGCTGCTTGTGCCGGCCAGCACCCAGTCCGGGGTGCTGGTTATCTTATGGCTTCACAGACTTTGGAGCAGGAAAGAATTGAGACCAGCGACCAGGGACACAACTCTTGTTTAAATATAGGTCCAAAAAGTTGGAAATGGTTTTTTTTCCCTTTGAAAAGTAAAACTAGAAAACTTTTCTGTTCTGGTTGTAAGCCATGCTGGAACTACTGAGATGCAGGGAGCATGTCTTGTCTTTGGTAGATAGCTCCATCTGTGTCCGTGGTGGTATTTCTTTGTCGTTTCATCAAACAAGTTTGCTTTTCTCAAGCTGTGTTTAAGCAAAGGGCGTAATTTCCTACCTGTTAGTCCGTAGGAGTCACCATTGTAAAGAATGTTTAAAAAGAAAAAAAAAAAAGTTTATGTCAGCTGTTCTGAGCCTAGGCTCTCGGAGAAAGAACAGGATTTTCAGTTTGTAATCTTTGATGTGCACAATTAATTTTTACGATACAAATAAGTCTTGTAGACTATAACCTACTGCAATCTTTTTGATCTTGTCCTGTGACTCACTGTTGAACAGACATGTCTGTTTATTTCCCATGACGTTCACTCTCTGCCAGGAACCTGACTGAACAGTTCTGAGATCCACAAAGCAGGAACTGTCAGATCCTAGAGACCCGCCAGTGCCCCACCCCCAACAATCAATCAAAACTAAAAACAACTTTGCATTATCCCTTCGTACAGGTGAATAGAAATTTTCAGTATTACACTGATTCTCGGTCACACACGGCCCTTATCTCAGCCTTTGTTTTCTGCTGTTACTCTCAGAACCTGTCACTGAGGTGAGTGCAGTGTGATCGCGGAACTCCTAGCCTTTGAAGACAAGCCCTGCCACGTCACATTTTCCAGTGGGATTCCTTTACCTTTTTGTTCAAAGAAACAATGGTGAAATGTTTAAGGGACCTGAACTCTTGGTCTTCTAACACTACTCGCCAGCTAACACCCCTAATATCTGCATTGCCTGGTATAGGTCTCCGTCTTAAACACTGTGTCGGCAGCGTATCACTGGCGACAAAGGAAGACAGCACAGAACTGATCTGTGGTTTGGTGTGAGTGTTCTCATGCTGTTTAACTAATGTCTGTACTTATTGACTCCCAAATTCGGATGTAGTTCTTGTATATTCTTCTGAAGTCTTTTTTAGTTTGTTTTTCTTTTGTTTCTTTTCCCTTTCAGTGGAAGTAAGTTGTGCTGTTGTGGCTTAATATCAGGGTTTATATCAGAGTGATGAAATACTGTAATTATTCAGAACTGTGTTATCACTTACTCATATTTTATTTGCAACAGGTTTAGAGCAGGAATGACCAGGTATTCATTGCTTTTATGTCAGAAGCTGTAAAATAGACCTGTTGTTAGATTTCTATGTAACGGAACTAACTATATTGTCACTATTGAGCCATTATTTCTATTTAGTACTTTAGTATGTTTAAATTCCCCAGGCCTCATTTTCTCAGTTTTTCTTCCATAGGCTGAATTCAGACTTAGGCTCAACTCATATGGAGCTCTGCAAAGCTCTTTCTAAAGTCTCTTTATTTAATTAACTTATTCAAAGTGCATTTAAAAGAATTTTGTTCACAGCAATGTACAGCAGAATATCAACTCCTTAAAACTGATTTATCCAGGAAAATTAATTTCTGACGTGAGCAAAAATTGTGCAGCTCTCTTTTCAGACCATTGCCAATCAGCTCTAGAATAAGTTCAAATAGCATGTTAAATGGAATTACATTAGACTTGGATTGACTTCTCTCATTGTAAAAGACAATACAGAGGAGGAATCTCCAATTTTGTTAGAGAAGGAACTGTTCTTCATTGCAGTTTCCTTCCTTTAGAGCTCCATTTCTTTCTTTTTTGCCCCATGAAAACCAGTTTTTCTTGTTTATTATGACAACTTATGAAAGAGCTTGGTGCTTCTCAGCATTGCTGAAAAAATCAAATTAATTTAGAGCATTTTCATCTTTACTAATGATAAGACTAAATGAGAGAATTTTCAGTTTGGTATCTGACTTGATGAGAGTTTCCATGAAAGCAAAAGATGTCTATAATTGTTCCGCTCTAAGTATATTAAGTTTTCCATCCAAAAGCATGTGAGCATGCACTCATTATTCAGCGATGTTTTGTACATTTAGATTCAGCCAAAAAATAGGAGACAAAGTTAATGCCATTCTTGTCCCGTTGTTGTGTGTTTGTACTTCTGGTTATACGGCGATGTCCACTCAGAGACATGGAGTAAGAAATTAGAACTTAGATGTGATTTCACAGAAAGTAGACATGCTATACACTGCATTTCTCTGAAAGTATTAATTGGCTTATATTTTGCCAGGTGTTAATACACTGTCAAATGAACAAGTGAGTACATTGGTAATTTTGTTGCGCTGGCTGGACTAATCAGCAAATGAGCAGAGCCAGTAAGAGTTAATGTATTTAAGAGTAAACGTTTAGGCTTGTATGTCATGACATTAGTTGCCAGAGGACTAAACCATGCTTCAGAAATAATAATTTGTAGATCCCAGAGGATGCTTGAGGCCTGGTTCCCATCCCCATCTCTCAGTGTATTTAGGTCAGAATCCTTAGTTCTCTTTGAACTGGTTGTCGTTGTTGTCAGTTGTACTAGTTAACTCAGATATATATTTGTGTATGTATAGATATACACACATATGTGTGTGTGTATGTATATAAGCTCCACAAAGCTTTGTTCAGAATAGAGAAATAAAGTCCTGGGTCAGGTGTTAGGAGTACCTAGATATTCATGTATAGATGTTAAATTGAGCTAGTAGCTGGTTATTTAGCTTGAATTTAGAACAGGTTCTAAAGCTCCAGAACTCAAAAAAAAAATTATGTGCAGGCAGGTGTGAAATGCTACCATTGTGGTATGGCAGGATGCTGATCCTGTTTTATAGCTGCTTAAAAAGTGAAAATGTCTAAACAAGGTATAGGTGAGCAGGTCCAAAGCTGGGGTTTGCCGAGTTGTTAGGTACTGGTGATTTGTCTGCAGTGAGGTGTAAAAAATAGAGCAAGTTAAATGCTCATCTCAGACAGGGCTGCAGTCCCAAGAGCATACCGATATTCCCTATAAGCTACCTTGTATGCTATGGCTTGCAGTGTTTACAGAGTTAGCCTTCATATGACTTCAGTTAACGGCTCAGAAAGGCCCTGCAGACTTTTCTTTGGCCCTTCTCAAGCTTTCATTGCAAAGCTTTGGCTGAGGCAATGTCAGTCCCACCTGTATTCCATTTGATTTTGAGAATGCTTACTAGAAAAATAGTTTTAAAGTCACCCTGCAGCTTTTCTTAGAGAAGGAAAGCCCAATTGACAGCTGTAGTTTAATAGAAGTAAACTGCAGGTGTCTATCATTTACCAAGAGACTGGCAGCCAGTACAACTACATACCAGTTTTATAGTACGGTATGTGTTTAATTACTGTGATAGATACAAATGGTGGAAGGAGGTGAAGAATCAGCTCCGTACACCCTTGGCATTAGACATTGTCACCCAGCCAGATGTCAAAGAATTACTTCTTTTCCCATTCCTTGCATCCTAATAGAAGAATACAACTTAGTGTTCTGAAAAAAAAAATTATAATTGATTCATTACATAAAGGTCATGGGAACTGAAGTTCAGAGTAGTTTGGCTAAAAATCTGAATGAGTGGTGGCTGCACCCTGCACAGGTGTAACCATGCTTCTCCAGTGCCTCCTGCTACTGCAGGGACTGGGCTGTCACAGAGGAGCGCGGCACTGTTGGTGCGATGTGAGTACTTGTCCTCATTAGAACTTTTCCTCATCTGTTTCGTATTTGTCATGTTGGCACATCTGTTCTCTTTGTGTAGATACTCTTCCTTCAGTTACAAGAAGGTAACCTAGTTTCTCATGATTTTCAGAACTATCCAGTGACTCCTGAAAAGTAGCAGATACACGTCAGCAACCTCCATCGATATTAAGTAGTCTGAGGAATTTACAAAACTGACCTGTGTGGTCTTTTACAGTAAATGCTGTGTGTCCCAAAAGTACCAGGTGACTCCTGAAATACTGAGTAAGTTGGGCAATATTATTGTTCGGATGAGAGTTTGTGTGTCCAAAAGTATGTGCCATGTAATCTGAGGGAATAGGGGTTACCACAGCTGCTTTCTGAAGAGGAAGCAGGGAATTTGCACACCTCCCAGAAATCACTTGTTTCCTCTGTGTCATTTTTGGTCTACATCACCTATCTGTTGTCTCTGTACTCCTGAGCTATAGGCACTACATGATTTATGGTTAATACTTAGAATCCAATAAATGTTTTTAACACTAGATGTTAAGATGTTTTTGTCTATACATAAAAATTTTAGAATAGGCTTTTGAAGGATGGTCAGGCCACAGAATTGGGGTTTTTTGTCATCTTCTATAGCTGTCTGTTGGGGTTTTTAGTTATTTTCAGCTGCTAAAATACAGTAGAATTCTTCACAGGAGTTTCTCAGAAAGATTTGTCACTCTGAGAAACAGCTTTTGAAACAATCACAGCCAGTTCATTGCTGGAGAACAGGGGCAGGTTTCTTCTGCCTTCTGCCAGCCAGGATCCCATCTGGGTCATTCTGTAAGTTTGTTTATGCCATTTTTAATAACAAGGGCATGGGTGTTGCATGATTTGTATCTGTTTCAGGAATTACATCACTCATTTTGAGAGGTAAATACTTTGAGTGAATGTTTTTATGCAATAATACAAAGTTCACGGACTTGGATCATTAGAAACATCAAGTACAGGAAGAGCAGGAGTTGCAAGGAGCAGTTTGGAGGAAAGACAGATATGGACTTCCCTGTGTGCGTCTGTGCATATACAGCCAAGAAAATGTATGTGTTGCTGAAGTTGAAGAGGCTGTTTGCAAAGAGGTGTTTCTTCATGGCCTTTTTTTTTTTTTTTTTTAGTTTAGGGAATTTTGTTAAGGAACCTGTCACTCATCTGAATGTGAGTGCTGGAAAAAAAGAGGAAGAGAACATAGGGAGCAAGGCTTTAGTAGTTTTTATGGGAAGAGCAGCACGAAGATATGATTCTCGATCTGAGCTAGTTCTGTTTATCTCCAGTCCTCACAGCTCGCTCTTTTTCCTGCATGCTTCCCCCAGTCTGCTTGTAACTCCTTTTCTTGTCCTCCCTACCTAGCATCGTATCGCTGTTGCTGTGGTGTCCCCTGGAACGTCTCTTCAAATTGTGATGTATTCAGGATTTTTAAAAATTTAATTGTTTTTACCTCTTACACTGAATAAAATATGCTCGTCCCCATTCATTCACATCAGAATTTAAAGGCAACTACCACTAGGCTGTCAAGTGCTAGTGAGCCAGATTGAAATTTAGCTGTCTATGGATATGGGATATACTAACCCTTTTGGAGCTTGTACTTCTGTTTGCAATCTGTTTCTTACACTTCAGAGAAAGATCAGTAAGAGGTTTTCTGTTGACTGAAGTAATAGGTCAGGCTTTGTGCATGCTTATCTAAGTGAAGTTTAAATATAAATTTAAGTATTTCACCATGATGCAACAGACACATGCTCAATTTGTTAGTTGTGCGTTGCTCAGTGTCTTAGTTGTACAAAAGTGCTGTTTTCTAAATAAACTGCATCAACAAAAGTGAACCTCAAAAGAATTTAACTTATCAGTGTTGCTGTGTGAGGGTATTTCTACTGTCGAGAGACTCAAACATCACACTGGGCACATGGACTCATCTTGAGAAGTATAGCGTGACTTCACAATTCAGTGCCCGTGTCTATTAACCTTGTCCAATATCTTGTAAAATTTCCTTTCTGCTTTGCTCAGTTTCATTATTATCATTGGGTTTTGTTCTGGAGTGAATGTTAATACTGTTCCTTCAAAGATCATAAATGAAATATAAGGATCCAGGCTGAACAGGAGTTCAGTCTTTGATGAACTCTCTCATTTCTGTCAGTGCTTCTCCTCTTGACAGACACTAGTTTAAAACTATATGGTTATACTCCCCTTCTCTGTAGCTATTATCATTGTTTCTGGAAAGTTTTGTGCATTAAATCCCTTTCCTTCTTTCTCATATTTCCTAAATGTAGAGTGGTTCCAAACTACCTCAGACCTTGTTGTGAACAGGTACAAGTTTCAGCTAAAGTTTTCAGGCTTTATCGTAGTCTTTGGATGCTAAGTGCATGTGTACGTCGCGAAATCAGCCTGCTGTTTTGAGGAACGCTGTCTCGAGTGAGATTCATAACTGGGGTGCGTTCACAGCCGTGCCCGTTCTGGCTCGTGCTGATACCTCTTTCAAGAAAATCTTTCCAGGAGCGCAACTTCTGATATGGGAAGCGCTTCGACTTTCTGGTCTCAGCTCTTTGAAGAAACATGGTATTGCCTGCACCGGACTGCTTTCACCTCTCCTTTACTGTGACAACCGTCATAAAAGTTGCATCGTCAGACCTCCGTTCCTGGCTGTGAGCAGGAGCTGTGCCATCGCGTCAGGCTGTGCTCATCATACGAGAATGATCCCCACGTGGCATGTTCTGATGACCTCGGTAACATTTTATACCGCAACAGATACGCATTGCCAACCGTGTGGGCTAATTAGGTTTCAGGTAAAATGATGGTTGCAGATTGTGCTGCAGTGATCCCATCAATAACTTTGGGAATTGTCTGGTTTTGTAAGTTATCCGTTGAACAACCCGGCAAACCTTGTTAGTACTCATTTCCTTTTCACCAGCAGACGTGCACGTCATCAGGCGAGCATTTTGCAACATGGAATTTTCTATGAGCGTCTAGAAAACGAAGCATCGCAGTTATATCCTCAGTAACAATGTGTGTATTTCTAATGAAATTTACAGAGTTATTAAAGCACTATAAGCTATTCTGTGCATGCTCTAGCATTGCATTAACAGTTTGTATTAATGGCTGCTAAGCAGGAGGGTTTTGGAGAGCAAGGAAAGCTGGCTCTGAGTTTCTTTGTGAAGAGTTTCAGAGAGCAGCAAAACTCACCAGAGTAGATGCAAGACCAGACAAAGCTCAAAGCAAATCCGTAAAGTAGAACTGTTGTGCTTTGTATTTATTTCTTTGGGGATTTTTCTTTAAAGTATTAACTTCAGAGGAAAACATAGAATATATTTACAATAGCGACAATTAGAAATGCACCTTTTCAAGAATGAGAGGGGTGCAATTTGAGAAATAAAGTGATCTTTTGTGTTTAACTGCTTGTCTGTAGTTTTGTTAAAATAATGGTAGAGCCTGTCTGGTGCTGCTCACATATTATGTGTGCGAATAGGAGAGTTTGGGCAGAACTGAATTGACATCCCAGCATGGCAAAGAAACAAATATCATCATCATTGATGTATTAACTCATAATGACGCAGGTTTAATATCAACATAGAAAACGCTGGTGGTTTTCACAGTGCCTTTCAGGCCAGTGGACGTCCATGAAGCTACTGCAAATGTTGAGAGCAACAGCTGCCAGAGGTTGCTACCGACCTGGGCCACTCTACTCTCTGGAAGAAGTGTATGAAAGAGTATTTTGCGTTATTTCACAAAAAAGGGTGGAAATATTTTGAGACTCGGGAATCTTGTTTTCAAATGAACCAAAAAGGCTTGATTTTTCAGAGGTATTTAGCGCTTGGTTTCCTTTGGACTGCCATGGAAGGTAGGAGTACTGAGTATTTGGTTCATGAATATTAGGCCTTTATCTGCCTGGCTCATCAGCCTCACTTATTGAACAGAATTTTTGTAAGTGTTGCCTGGATTTCAGAACTTCATGCCCTAGAGCAGTGACTGTTCTCCAGTAACAGCAATACATTCCTGTATCGTGTGATCTTTCAAAGCAGTTGTAGGTGTGTCGTGCTATTCCTGTGATAAATCTGTGTAACCTTTGTCACCTAGAAAGTGGAGAGGTCAAACTCTAAAGATGGAAGTACGATACTAAGTTGTGAGCTCAAGCAAACCATACAGTGCCATAATAGAATTAGATCTAATTTGTGTGTTGATTAGCCATACAATAGTAAGTTATTAGATTCTGAGAATAAAAATAGGGTTTTGAAGTGTCAGATCCTGCTGTACGTTTTTAAAAAATGGATGTGTGGATTTTGCAGCATCCATAACCTCAGTTACTAAATTGTGACACTTGTAACACGTGGGAATACTGATGCAAGGAAGCCTGACTTTTGGCATGGTGTTTGCCTGATAGCGTACAGGCTGAATGGAAGCCAGGGAGCTGTACAGTCCGGCCCATGAGAAGCAGCGCTGCTGAAGCCGTCTGTGTTCCCAGGCCAGGTGCCCAAGTTAAGAAGAACGTAAATGCTTTTTGCTCCATCTTGATGAATCAGAGGCCTCTTGGGAGCTTTGGGAAATTTCCATTGTAGCACTCAGGCAAAATTTTGATTGCGTTCAAGATAACGCAATTTGTAGCAAATGTTGGATGTATTATACTAGGAGAAAAAATACACTTAGCATAGATCAAAGAAAAAAAACTTGAATGAGAGCAAAGCTAAGAAGAAATATTCTTTCTCCGGCTCTGGTAAGGGTCCAGTTTATCTTTGTGGTTAGGCTTGTAAAATCATCATCATCAACAGGTAGGGATCATGAAGAGAGTGTAGGCTGAAGTGGAAATACAGCTACTTTTCCAATCAGTAGCAGAGTGCAGAGTCAGTTTGGATGCTACAGCCTGGGGATTTATTTCAAAGTTGTTTCTAACTCTAAGTGATGGGCTAAATTGTTAATGAGCAGTGGCAGTTGAAGCTTAAAACACTATGAGACATTGTTTGAGTATTGGATTGATTATCCGAGTTGGAAAGACCGCATACATATCAGATCACAATTATTTTATCTTCACGATATGGACCAAAATGCACATAAACAGGACATCTTTGTTACTTACTCATTTTGTAATTTATCCTCTGTTAACTGCAGTTTATATATCCTTGTAGGCTGTGCTAAGCCAATTAAGTCTCCTGAAAAGTAGGCAATGATTGCCTTATAGCTCAAGGCAGAAAAGAAACAATCATATAAGATCTTATTTGAGTCTCCGTATTTCTGTGCTTTGCTGTTCTCTTTCCCTTTTTCTCCCCTAGTAATATGGCAACCTTCTGTGGCTGGAAATGTGTGTGGTTTTTGTCTCAAAAGCATCAGAAGAACCAAGGTATACAGAAGAAAGCATATCCCCTTTAAAAGTGGATGCATTGCAACAGTATCCCTTAATGCAGCTGGGAAGTTGCATGTGTCTGTGCAGCGCCAACTTTAGTCCCATTGATCAACAGCTGCTCTTTGTTGTCCGGCTTTTAAGATGTTACGTTTTAGGGCTGACATTTAAATTGTTAAGCTTTTTTCTTGAGGTCTGCGTGACTCGGGAAGAGACTGAAATATTCACAAATCTTCACTCCCCTCAGCAACAAGCCGTCAGAGCGCTGCACAGGTTCCCTTCCGGCTTGCAGAGAGGACGCGGGCCTGGTGTTAACGAAGTGTTTGTGGAAGTGCTGGGTTCTGTAGCTCTGTTCGACCCAACACCGCCCTGGCTTTTTTGCACAGGAAGATTCACAGCATGTGTATAAGGGAGACGGTGGTACTGCTTAGCACTGGAATATCGCCATCGCTGGGATAAAATCAAATTGGCAAAGTGGAGGTGGTATTAAAATGTAAAAGGTATATTTGGTTTCCTATCTTCAGATCTGTCGGGTTATAGATATGCTTTTACCTGATGCTTGCTGGTCTGTCCCTGGTTTCATTCATAGTGTTTCACTCCCACTTGGTGTGGTTTTTAGAAGACAGGAGCTGCTGCTCAGGGCCTGCACGTGCTGCGTGCAGGTGATCAACCTGCCCCCAAGCCGCAGAAGCACTGCTGGGGAATCGCCAGGGGGTTTGGTCATCCTCACGGAGAGGTGACTGCTCTCTAGTGTCTACCCTTAGCTCCTTCCTTGTGCCTTGGCTGTTCTTGAATTGTGTGACCTGCTGCCTGGAGCTCACGCGCAGGGCAGCAACATAGGTGAAGACACAGCTGGGCCTGTTTAACATAAAGGCTTCTTTGCCTGTAGGTCATGCATACTTGCACGTATTTCTGCATACCTGATGTACACAACCGGCTATGAGCAGATCAGCTGTCTGCATACACACGCTTGGCTAATGAGAGATCCCTAGTTTGATTCAGAAAATTTGTGAGCTTTGGAAATGTGGACTGTTACATTCTCAGGTGGTAAGCTTTGTTGCAGATTCCAGTATTGCTGCTTGAAAACCATATAAAAGTAAAAGTGATTATAGCAACAACTACTCCTAATTGCCCTTGCCTTGGAGACTGCATGAGATGAAGTCTGGGTTCTATTCAGAGGTATTTATTTTTGACAAATAGCTATTTGCAGCCTGATTGCATGGTTTCATTAGGCACACGTATAACGAGATCCTGCACAAACAAATGTACCTGAATAGATCAATGAGGGGCATGGCAAGAGTATTGGAAATTTGCTTAGGGCCTGCCTGAGGCTCCGTGGTGCGATTCTACAAGTCCATTCTATTTAAGGAGGCAATTTACTATTAATCCATCATTGCAATGTATTGAACTGACACCACTGTAGGGATCTCAAAAGGTCTTGCTTTCTAACAGTCTAACAAAATGAACACGTAAGATGTGTATTTTTAAGAAATGAGAATGTGGTACAAATAGATGCATTTCTGACAGGTGTCTCTTTATGCTGCCTGCTCTGTGCTAGACCACTACATAAATATCCTTGTTTTAATTCAGACATGACATTATCACGTTCTGTTATCAGCTGCAGGGAGGAAAGATATTTTTGCTAAGGTGCTGACGTAGTGTAGTTTTATTGCTACTTGCACCATGCAGACTTAAGCGTCACATAATGGAGGTGACACTTTCTTTTATAGAAATATTTTTAAGCTAATAGTTTCACTATTAATAAGCAGATAAATGAGGTTCTATTAATATAAATGGAAAATACGTCATTATGCTTTTTTAGCTATGTTCTCAGCTGTATAGCAGCAGTAGAAGTTTGCTGAGAGTATGTGAGCTTACATTATAGTTACATTTTGATTTCTCTGGTTATTAACGATAATACCAGACAGAAACCACTACCCTTGGAAGTGACTGGAATGAGGAAAGGAATTACCTATGCTTTTGATGCTGTCATAGTATTGTCTAGGCTAAAACCTACTAGGAGGATAAAAAAGCACTGCCTTTGTAATTGAGGCTGTTAGAAGAAATGTGTTTTTCAGCAAAAACACAGGACATAACAGTAGGGGTATACAAATATTTGCAGTCAACAGCTTTCCAGTTGATACGTACACTGAACTCTTTCCCATGTGTTTAATGGTTCTGCGTTCTTGTCGGGCTCCCGGCAGCTTTCTTCCTCTTTGTGCCACTGTAACCCCAGCGTGGAGGCCTTCCTAACGGTCACAGTTGTGTTCTCTGACTCTCAAGATCAATCTACTGAAAGGGAAGTAAAGCTTTTAAATGGAAGGAAATACAGATGGCTCCCTTGTCAAAAGCATCGTGTGCATCTGCAGACCTGTAGGAGTATTTGGGCAGAGAAAAATGAATACAGAGTTGATTACTTCAAGGTCTTAAAAACTAACTGAGGCAAGTTTTGGCACAGTTATGATTTATATTAGTCCCTAATTAGAACAGCCAGCAAGCTCCAGTATTCTTTCCAGTTTTCTGGAATTGGGAGCAATAGTATGAGCGTACATACATTATCCTGCATATTTTATGAGATCTGAATTCCCTATTAAATGGACCTTTCTTTTTGTTTCAAACCACACTGGGCCCCATGACTTACAGCAAGAAATCCTGTAACCTTCTGGCATTTGCCAGATTCAGATGTGACTGACTGTGTTTAAAAACTTGTGCTGTCTCTCTCAGTTGCACATAGTCTGTCTGGGTGATGGGCCAACATCTGGGGGTTCCAGTGCATGACTAGGGTGATTAAAACATCTGCTCAAAGAGGATGCTGTTATTCTCTTTATGGCCTTGTTAATACTGGCAACTTTAGAAACACAAGCTGCAAGCTTACGATTACTCCAGGGCATTTTCTTGTTTTCCAAGCATTAACTCTGAACAGCTCCCGGTGGTAGCTGTTTAGGGAAATGGCTGTCCCAATAACTTAAATAATTTCTAAGCTTAACTATTACACATTTCAGATATTCTCTCAGCGGGTTAAGGAAAAGGGAAGAAAATGATTCTTTGGCCAGACTTACGTGTACGAAGGAGCTCATGAAAGGGCCTGGCACTTCGCCTTAGCTGTCAGGATCCATAGTCAAGGAGATGCTCTTGTAATGGTTGAAAGGGCTTTCTTTTTCTTACTGCGTGAAGGAGATGAGACAGAAAGGAGCTGATGAAACATGAATATTCAGGGCCATATCAAGCAACTAACCTACAAATAAGGTTGGTGTCTGTAACAGTTTCTAAGATCAGGAGACGACAAAACAGTTTAGATCATCTGCTTTCCAAGGCTGCCAAATCCTGGCTCACTGTGTAGTCAGTGGGAAGTTGGCCGAACACTGAAGTCAGCAGGTGTTTACATCACGTGGACTGAGTATGATCACTAATTCTCTCCACTGATTGCAGTAGTGGGCAGGCGGAATCAGCCGTGCTGTCGTGGGCTGAGACGTAACAGTGGGCACACAAATCTGAGACGCCATAGAGAATGCCCCACGGTTGCCTGTAGCAGTCCTACACTGTATTTAATGGTTGACTTTTATTCAGTTGAGATGCTTATGTAATATCTAAATCCAAAATATCAAATATTTTCAACTTGATCCCAAGTTTGTATCAAGATAACTGCAATACAGGTTCCGTCACGAATGTCAGTCCCTGCTTTTGATAAATTTTAAGGGTGACATAAGATCGCAGTTTCACTCGTGGTCTAACTGAAGACAACGTTCTCTGCTAGGTGCTGTGCAAAGGTGTATTTCTGGCATAGTTTGGAACTGTTGACTGGTCCATTTTGTGGCAAGAAAGATAGCAATGTATTCTGTTCACCTGAAAATATTGTAGAAATTGTTTGGTAACAGCTGTTGTGTAGATTTTACTTCTGAGAATGTGAAGTAGCCAGTTGCTTTACTATTTTTTCTTAAATGAAAATAAAATTGCCCGTTGTTTTTTGAGTGATTTTAATCTTAAGGTTGATGGGCAGATCGCGGTCTTATTTTTCTCAAGATTGATGTTTTTTCTTACCTGTCTTTCTTCCCACCCTGTTTTTTTCTTTTCCCTCCCCCTTTGGCATCGAATTACTAAAACATAGCAGATGCTGACAAACAAAAACAACCCTTTGTGCATTTTATTTGTCATGAAAGTGCTAAAATTTTAGCTTTTTAGCTCACTTAATCATTTTGACAAGATGACAATATGATGTGTCATCACCAGACAGGTGACACTAGGCAGATGACAATACTAATCCTGCAGCAGGTTCTCAAGGGAGATTTTTATTGTAAAAATTGTCATGTATTGTATCAAGGTGAACATAATACATTTAGGAAAACAGCAATTTGCTACTTTGTGCAGTTCAGTGTATCTCTGGGTCTTTATCATTTTTGAGTCAGAGTTTCTGCTAATCTCAGCTGCCTCAGGATCTGGGCTTTGGTAAAGCTGGCAGGTCCTTCATGTCAGACCCCGCTTCTGAAGCCATTGAGAATCTGACAGATAGAAAGCACACAGATGTTTGCTTAGTGGTTATTCCCCCGGGGGCTACTGTCAGAGCTGTTGGCAGGGAAATAAGAGAATTACCTTAGAAATTGCTAACTCACTTTCAGTGAATGATCGACTGGTGCGTTGCAGAACAAATTTTACCAGTTTGTGAATGTATGAGCTGCCTCCAGAAAGAGGGAACTATTCCTAGCGTAGATGTTGTCACCCAGCTGTTGCTCTGTCAAATCGGTTGTATTGCCGTTGTCCGATGCTGCAGCTGAAGGGAGGTCTTCTCTAAACCATACCTGACTGGTGGAGCGGTGCTGGA
>Ga0181612_159152_pt1 | contig 19750 bp, 10 predicted proteins | sample HoacroProtozoa21_FD_119630 | JGI IMG/M metagenome (GOLD analysis project Ga0181612, IMG submission 119630) | Hoatzin crop microbial communities from Cojedes, Venezuel. Combined Assembly of Gp0051906, Gp0051904, Gp0051908 | reverse complement strand
TTGCTGCAGGCTCTATTATTTATCATCCTCACTAAGTACTTATCAAAAATGCCCTTCAGTGCTGGATTCTGAAGTTTGTTACCGGTTACTTGTAGGTTTTCAATTGAATGTGCAGAATATAATCTGAAGAGCTCAAGATTTTGATGCAACATAGGACCTTCATCTAGAAAAAAATTATATAAATTGATCAGAAATGAGAGATGAGAGGTATTTGAAGTGGCGAATTAAGTTTCTTTCCTGATTTTTTTTTCCTCTTCAGCGCACAAATTTTGTGTTCTCATGTAATGTATCAGTAGGTCTTCAATGTAAGGTAGAAAATCAAAATCTGGACTCTTTGGTTGCAAAGGAGAATCATTAGGATATTCAGCAAAGCTTGAATTCTGAATCTGAGCCTTGGAATTTTCTGGCACTTGCCTCTTGTGGGTATTATAAGATCCCTGTCTGTGCACCTTCCTGAGCGGATGAGGAATAAATCTTCAGTACTGCTGAGCCTTACCTGGAGCAATGTGATTTGACTTGGATAATGGATTTCACTTCTTTTAAGCATGCAGATTTTAGGGTGCTGAACTCAGAGAATAAATCAAGGCCTCAGAAATTCAAGTGAGTTAGTTATCCATGTCCCTGAAATGAGGAATTCTCAAGTGACTTCAAGGTAAAAAAAGAAGAGCAAGAACCGCTAGTTCAATAATACTGAAAAAAATTTTTTCATGCACAAAATTTCTAAGTTAGAGCAATGTGGGGCTTGCACACATTTGTTTTCTTGTACTTTCTTTCTAATAATTTCATGTTTAACTTTCAAAGCCATCGGCTGTTTGGTTAGTGGTTACTTTCATATTGTAGATTGTAAATGCTGAATTTTGCTAGGTCTATCTAATATCTGTGCATATGCATCACAGCCACATTTTTTGAGAATAAATTCAAAGTTTATTACCACAGCAGAGCTTTAAAACTCTATATTTTTAAAGAGCAAGCTTCATGAATGTTCAGGCATGATATAATAATAAAATTCAATTTTAGACTCACAGGTTTTGTTGATGCTGAAGCTATTTTTAATTTCTCAGGTAGATTTTTACTACTAAGAAACATGAAGTGGGTAGGTGCAAGTGTCTGAGATCCTGAGGTAGACTTCATTATAGCGAGGTCATTCCTGACAGAGTTGTGTCCAGATTATTCAAGATAGAAGTCCTTTACATCCCAAATATAATATTTAGTTAACTGTCCAAATAGTTTGTTTCTGCGAGTTGTATCAACATTTCTAGTATACATTGAAGTGGAACTTTAAAACAGTTAATCATTAGCCTCTTCATGTCAACTTATGTACTACCTCAGTCACCTCTCTTCTTGAACAAACTGATTTACTTATCACAGCCTTCATCTGTAGATGACATTTTCTAAACTTTTCATGATCTTTGTTTCTCTCTAGGATTCTCTCTATCTTATGTACATTTTCTTGAGAGTATAGCGTTTCTTAATTAATACCAGCTCTCTCTATGATACCAAAAATATTGCAAATATAAATATTAATAATTACATATGCGCTATTATGTTTAAGATACATAAATATAGCAGAAAAAGTAATATACAGAATATTTGTAGCTCTGTTTATTAGAGGAAATTTAGGCAAATGAAGAACAGAACGGAGCTGAGGTGGAGATGAAAACTTGTGAAAGTATTAATGTAAGGAAGACCTACACTAAGAATATAGCCTGTCTGAATGAGTATTTAGTGCATAACAAGTTGAAGCTAGTCTCTATAACTGATGTCCTGGGTTCGACCAGGACAGGGTTAATTTTTACCAGCAGCCTGGAGGGGACACACTGGACCGGCTGACCCAGCCTGGCCAAACAACAGGCTATTCGATGCCGTGTGCTGTCATGCTGGGTTCCGGTGGGGGCGCTGGGCAGTGGGAAGGCAGTCGCTGCTCGGGAGCGCACTGGGCATCGGGTGGTGAGAGCTGCTCTGTGCATTTTGCTGTTTGTTTTGTATATTCTCCTTATCAGTATTGTTGTTGTTACTGTTCGCTGTTAAACTGCCCTTATCCCTACCCACGAGGATTTTTTTTTCCCTTTTTCTTTCCATTCTTCTCCCCACTCCAGCAGGGGGAGGGGGGATAGAGTGACGGGGTAGTCCTTTGTTGCTGGCCAGGGCCAAACTGTGACACGTGCAGTGTCCCTTTCTCTGAGTGGCTTACTGGGTTTCCCTCTCATGTTGTTGTTCTTCTTTGCTCCTTTGTGTTTGTGAAGATGGACCTTTTACAAGTTGTTCACTCTCCAGGAATCGGCCTCGGAACAGTTGCATGAGGGTATTATTTGGGTTTTCACACATCATTGCTCCTCCATGCTCCCGTGTGTGTGGAGATGAACTTTTTATCACGTAACTGGACACAGATCACTCAGAGATACCATGAAATGACAAACCATATGCTTGCCTGTGGCTGTCTGTCAATAGATGAAAATGAATACTGAATCTATCTGTCTGTAACCTGTCTCAGAACCTTGACAAAGGTATCTTAAACAAGCATCTGAATACTGTGGTGAGAGTTGTCCATGATCATTAGGTATGCTTTTCCTACTGAGACCAGTTTTAACTAGTTTGTGTAACAGATATTTTAATCACTTTCTTGGAGTAAAGCTGTATAGATTTTGCAATGATAACTTCATGTTCCTTTGCATCCTCTTTCCGCCTCTGCCATATCTTAATACTATTGGTAAGATCAAAGTCCTACAGCAATGGAGAAACATCAAGCTTAGTAAAAAAGTCACAATATTATGTGATTTTCTCTAAACTTTTCATGTTGTAATACGAGAAATCATATTGTATTATTTATTAATAATCTAAAATAATATAAAGGAACATTCACCCAGAAAATACAGGTAAGTAAAAATACAGATTCAGTCACAGAAATTTAAGGATTTATACATGGAACAACTTTAATTAACCTAGATCTATATTACCAGCTAAAGCTAGCATAATTATGTCAGTCAGATTGTAGACAGACATCACGCTACAAATGACATGGGTGGAAGACCCCTGTTACAGTTATGCCCTCCAGCTGCTCATTATTACACTTTTGCCAGCAGATCTGTGAGGGCAGTAACCTCTAGCAGAGTGGTTCCTGTGATTGATCCAGCATCCTCTTCAGGCAAAATCACCCAGGCAAGCACAAGCAATTTAAATAGTTGGCTCGAGGCTAAGGACAGGTAGCCTCTTTCAGATCTAGCTGTGCTGATGGCTGTTGTTCCTAGTCCCCTCTATGCTGGAGTCTATGCCACTCAGAATGTCCAACCAAGTTGTATATGCCTCAGGACTACTTCTGAGAAGTTAGTTGCTGTTTAAGCTCAGTTCTTAATCTGATAGTGGCAAATTCTATGGTAGTCCCTGTTACAAGCAGACTGGTGTGTTTTTCTGTATCATTTGGAAACTTGACTGGCTTTCCTCTGAATGTGGATTAGACAGAATTTGCCAGAAATGCTTTATCAGTTAAGCTGTGGAAAGGAATAAGCTCCAGCCAGTGAAAAGGGACAGGTAACTGCCACTGTTATATCAGCACCTGCAGAAGTGTCTGTTTATAGCTTTAGGCGGTTAAGAGGGGCAAGAGATTTGATCCCTGATTGATATAGTTTTGTTCACTAGTGAAGAGGCCTTACAGACACCATTATAAAGCTGCATTAGTTCTGTTGGAGTCTCCTGCTAGAAAGACATTCTACACTTGTACAAAGCATGCTTTTCCGTCCGTGTTAGTATCATGCTGCCAGTAAAATATTTGATATTGCATCAGATCTCAGGTTCTAAATGTACTAGCCAAACAAATGCCCTAACTAAAAGAAATCTGCAGTAAAAGCAATACATAAGAAGACACTTTTACTTACGTTCTGTCAGCTGGTATCAAGTCTGAGCCTTACCTGCTTTAGTGCAAATAAATGTGAGGATGCTTGGAAGCAAACTGGAAGCATTGCTAGACCTGCCTATTCAAAACACAAATTCTCCCTCCTACTAAAATTGAGACTTTTCAGAATGCAAGAAACAAAGATTCTACCTGTTCTTTTAATAGAATTAAAATGATTTTATGGATAAATCTAATTTCTATTTTATTAAATACAAGAAAACATGTTAGAAATCATATTTTAGTATGTGTGACACACTGAACACAAAGAAAGATTTTGTTAGAACTGAGTGTATTATAAACGCATTAGCTATAAATAGTATGTTCATTTTGTAACTGTGTTAAAACTGCTGCTAGGCAGCAGTATTACCTTGGTCTGAAGGGATTTAGCAAAACAGACCTTTTACTCAGGAGAAAGGAGCAGTTGAACACAGGCACAGAGCTCAGCTGCAGTGCACACACACGAGAAGAGTAGTCGCTTCTGCCGATGTCTTTCAGCCACTGTATGTCATTTGTTATCATGGTGCACTTTCTGCATGTGTCAGTGATACAAAGAGGCTGTGACTCCAGTCAGTGATTCTTTGACTGAAATAAACATCAATAAAATGTACTGAACACTTCTTCAGCATGATTCAAAAAAAATGTAACAAAGTTACTTGAGCTTAAGTAAGCTAATGAAGAGGCAACATGAATACAGTAAGGAGGTCTTTATAATGGTCAAGCAACTTTGTGCTAGGGTTGTTAGCAAAACTTAAGCTGATCTCTTAATTGATAGGTATGGTACTTACATGAGTGAAATCAAGGTGGTACTTGTAGATTAACATGCACTGTAGTCACATAGTCATTTTGTCATATGGAAATACTCTAGTTTTTTAAGTTTGCCCTGCAGTGGCATTAACTGTGACAAATTCTTCTTTTACTTGTGCTCATGTCGCCTTTACAATATGAAGATAAAGTAAATCAATATATATGTTGATTAACATTAATACCTTTCCCCAGTAGCCCCAAGAATCAGAAGTGATGTAATGGAAGTGCATAAATGTCCTTAAAGGTAAGCTATGGTAAAAGCTTCAATCTTTAACACTGAAAAAATTACTGAGAAATTTAGTTCCATATATCATTGCTAGTTACGTGAGTGGCAGATTAACTTTTGCCTTGATTACTGCAACTTCCCCTTTAGTCTCTCTGATGCTAATCTTAGCTCTTGTATCTATTCAAATCACAGCTGCTAAATTTATCTTCCTCATCTCTTATTTCTTCTGTTACACAGCAATGAAGAGTCCAGGTACTGATGCCCGCTTCCACAGTGCACTAGGTATAAGATCTTCATCTTCTTCAAGACCTGATACAATTTAGACCTAATTTTATTTTATGATACCTCTTAATCTCTTCTCTGCATTGCCACAGATGAAGGTCTTAATGTTTTGTTCTCTCTCCAAATTCTACTTCAGATTTTAATGTTGTTTCATTTGCAGGTAGTAAACTCCTTGTTCCAAAATTTTCTTATTCGGAACTTAAAAAATAAATTCTTCTCTGAAGTTTTGAATAATTACAATGGTAATTGAATAGGGGAGAATAAAAAGCACTGTGCTAAAGGTTCAGGTTACTATTTCCTAAGTTACTCCTACTCCTACTAAGAATATAGCATTGACACTTTTTGTAAAAACACTCACTGATAGTAATTAATAAATATTGATAATTGTTAATAATTGATAATACTGTACCTACTCCTAATTGCCTTACTCATGGAATACTCTCAAAAAAGCCCCTATTTAGCAAAATGCTTTTCTAGTTTAATATGAAAGAGAAACTTATAATCCAAAATAGATACTTCAGGTTATATTCCTAAAACCTTATTTTGCTGTGTACACTAATGGCCTGCTTTCCATAACAACTGGGTGTTCAGAGTCTTTCACTGGAGTTTCTACATGCTGGAAATGAGCTTTCCAAATGGAGAGCCGAAAACATCCCATCTCCTTTCTGAAACTATTTTTTGTGTGGGTGTGTATAGCACTTACATGCAGTAGCATTAATTGGCTTGCTTATCTGTTAACCCTCTTTGCAGCCCTAGGTACAAAATGTCTCCTGGAACATATTTCAACTTTCATTAATTCTGACAATTTATCATCACTACCTTATACTTAGTGTGTTGGTGACAACAAGTCTCACGAAGAACTTCTAAATGATGTCCCCTAGGACAACATTTCGTGGCATACTCAACCTTACTGGTAAGGTCAGTGACACAGACTTGCTTTCAACAATATAATCCAGGCCAAGAGTGACAGCCAGACTATTCAGCATGACAGAAGCAAGGAAGGTTTGAAAAGGCTTTTCACTTGTAAATGACAGAAACAAGACATACTGGGAATTCCAGACTTTGCCCAGCTAGAAGCATCTTTAAGCAGAATGGATCATAACTTCTTGAACTGGTTTAAGATGCAGAAGGTGTAATGCTAGTGTTTTGGCTCCATCGTTCCCAGTATAACTGAGTAGAAGGGTATTCTTAGAGAAATTGTTAATGACTTCCCAATGATTCTGGCATCAATCTGTGTATTTATAATCCTTCCACATGGAAACGTCACTTGCCATGACAGTCTTTCTGGTAGTTTCTTTCATACCCTTCTCTTTTAGCAAGCACAAATACTTCTTCAAGGTCCATTTGATATTATGATTGCAATGTCTTCTTTCAGTTGCGAACTTTCTGGAACAGCACACCCACATGCTTAGGTATCAAGTCTTTAAATCATATGAAGAAAATATAGAGCAAATTCATTCATCAGGTGGAAGTTTCCACAAGCTAAAATAACTAAAATTATCTTGACTGATTTACATAGACATGGATATTCTTGTGATACGCTTGTGAGCATTTAGAAATCGAAAAGTAATTGGCATGAAGATAAATGAAGAAAATGAAAACATAGAGATCAGTTACTAGATCTAAATAGTTCGTGGCCTCCTAGGGCTTGTTCCTCAATACAGACCCCAATAAAGCAGAAAGAAGAGAAGGGTCAATCCTTGTTTTGTTTATAATTTTCCTTTTAACAAAGTATAAATTGCTATTATCAGCTGTATGTTTATAGACTAAGGTCAGATTTAAGCAAATATTAATAGCCAGCTCTGCCTTAGTTTGGTACACACACATTAGAAATGGTCCGTAAAATGTTTTGGTACCTAACCCTTTGGTGTTTCACCCCCACGTATTTCGCCTATACATCTCTACATCTGTTTGGTTATGCGATTAAAGACTCATCTCCAAACATACGAAGGAACTCCGTATCACAATGACAGATGAAAGAAACCAAATAACTCAGGGAAAATGAAGGCTCTGCCCCTGGTGTTGCCGTCCGCCAGAGCTATCAGAGGAGAGACATCAGCCCCATGGGCCAGGTGTGATACCCTTCGTAGTAAGCCAAGGGAAGGGCATTATGGATCACTGCGGGGTGACTGTCTCCAGGGCTATGGGAATCATTATGGAATGAGGGGAAGAGAATTTTGGGACTGTAGAAGATTTGTTATGGGATCTTTAGGTGAGGAACCAAAGTCACATAAAGGAATAGATCAAGATGTTTTGAGAGGGGACAAGCATGGGAAAGTAGATGTATAGGAGGAGAAAGGGGCTGGACATGTGTAAACAGGTGGCTGGTCAGTACGCTTGTCTGTCTGTGCCCTCCACCTGGTCACCCAAGTCTGTCCTGACTTTTAATTGAGCTCCATTTCTATTCTCCTGGATGAAGGACTCTCGTATGTGTGTGCATAGGAGGTCTAAGTGCCAGCAAGCAGAGTGAAGACTACAGATCATAGGTAGATAGGATGTATGTAGGTCCAAGCACCAACAGCTAGAGTGGGGTTGCAAGCCTCATTGTCTTGTCCATCTGGCTCCTGGATAGAATGAGTATCTAAGACCAGCTTCTGGAGGGATTCATATTGTGTATAAGTACACATCTACTTCGACCCCCACCCACTAACTGGCCTGATCAGCCAGACTGCAGAATGGAGTGAGGCCATTGGAGCTGTTGGTGGGAGTGCTCTGTTTTCTGACTGTGTTGATCCATGTGGCCTGTTGTGTGCATATGCGTGTATGTATTGCGTGTATGTGTACATGTTCACCTACTGGGGACTCAGATTCATTACTGACTGGACCTTGTAATATGCAGAAGCCTCAAAACTATTGGGCTATCAGATTTGGCAGCTCCTAACAATTTCTACTTTAGTCCTACTTGTCCTTGTAATTTACTCTTCTCACTGCCAGACTTATGGGTTCTCTTGTTCAGCAGCAGCAGAGGTAGTAGTGGCTTTATCTAACAGATCTAAGATCTATTCAGATCTCATTTAAGAGAAAAAAAATTGTCTCACCTTTGCTTTAGTTCTATAGATGAAAAATATCAACAAATTTATAGCAGCTGCAAGCTTGCCTTCAAAATCAAGTATACTTTCATGCACTTTATGTAAAGCCTCCAGCTTTCAAGAAAAATTTTAAAAATAAAACAAATAAAAAACCCACAACCCAATCAAATAAACAGTCTTCAATGTTGTCTATGCTGTATATTCAGAAGAATATTTAAATAAAGAAATATTTAATTTGAAAAGGGAGCAAATAGATGGATGTGCATATGAATTACATAAAAAGCATTGAAGATATCCCCTGATGTTACATGAGCTCTTGTAAAACAGTCACTGAGTAAGAAGTCTTAGTAATAATGTGTTCCTTTTCAGCACAATAATCTCAGTTATTAAAGCTTTTAAGCAAAGCAGTAATGACTCCTGTGTAATTAAAAAGAATGCAAGGAAATTGTTCTCTCAACACTGAAACAAATTACTTCCTTGCCTTCATGAATTCAGTAATTAAGATTTTGCCAATGAAGAAGGAAGAGACACAATAATAATGTATTTACTCAATCATGTTAAAGAAGAACAATGTTTTGCTTTTCGTGCTAAGGTCATCAGAAGCATGATGTTTATGCGAGGTCATGATGAGGAAATTTGGTCATGACTGAACTTCAATACATCATTATATATTTTTTACGTTTTCAAATGTCAAACTATCTCACCACTGCAATAAAAGTAATAGAAAGGGCTAGATCCAGTACAGTATGTAGGCATTTACAGGTCAGTTTTCATAATATTTACCTTCTAGGCATTGTCTTGCTTAAAATCGTGTCTCAAGTGGTTAGGTTCCTCAATGAGACAAAAGCAAGGTACCTCAAAATGATACTACTTACTCTCTAAATGATAATAACTACCCAAATAATAATTATTTACTTGCCCAGAAGTTTACATAGAAGTAGATAATAGGGAATACTACAGAACACTCTGAAATCACACCTCTCTTCAGCTCTCATTACATGTCTTTCTTAGTGCAGCAATGTCTGTGCTACAGGCTGACTAAATACACGATAAATGTACTAATTTAGGGTAGCTCAAAGCACTAGCAAAATTAAGAAGATTTCTGAAGAATGTGGGCAAACATTTGGCACATGGATCCAAATAAAATAGAAGAAGGATTTATTCCTGCTACTTACAGAGCAGATGCAATTGAGAAAGGATGTCTTTACTCCTGTCAGCTGCAGTCACAGTTCCCATTTGAGACCGGGTACCTGACTGTGGTTGAGCTTCTGTTCTGTTTAAGTGCAAACTCTACCATATTAGCTGAAATCACCAAAGGCATTGTAAACTAATGCATTGAACTTTGCCCAGAAAGGGGCTAGAAGCACAACACGGTCACATACAGATCAGTTACTTGAAGCAGCTGCTCCTTTTTCACTGCTTTTTAGACTATAACTGCCCACTCTTACATCAGAGAGAGGCGTAGTGCATGCAAATGTATCAGCCATGGCTTGAAATTTGCCTTGCAAGCCAATGTGCCATAGCTGAGATTAGTATCAAGGAGAAGTTGTTATCAACATGGTTTAGGCAACTCAATCAGGACAACAGGAAGATTCCACCCTTCTTTCCACCCAGTTTTGTAAACCTGATTTTATCAAGAGGATGGGTGTTTGGTGTTTACACCAAGTTACTCAGAGGATTTAACAATGTCCTTACTTTTAAACTTGGGTAAGGAGATAAGCAAGCCTGCTATCAACTACTTTTTGTGAAATATTTTGAAGGTGTACCAATTTTGGCTTAAATAGAGCTCATTTGTTTTATAGCAGATCATATGAGGCAGTATTTTAGATTTTTGACCCAAACAATACTGATAACACACTAATGTTTTAGCTTTTGCTGAACAGTGTTTGCACAGCATCAAGGACTTCTCTGTTTCTCATTCTGTCTCCCCAGTGAATAGATTGGAGGGTTGCATAAGAGGTTGGAAGGGGACTCAGCCAGGCAGATGACCTGAATTAACCAAAGAGGTATTCCATAACATGTAACATCATACTCACCAAAAAAAGTAAGGGGAAAGAGGGGGTTTTAAGGAGGATTAGCCATCTTTTCTCAGAAACTGGCTGGGCATCAGTCTAGCCATGGAAGGTGGGGAGTGATTATCTTTGTATTACTTGTTTTGTTTTCTCTCTTCTATTTACTCTTCACTTACTAAACATTTTTTATTTTTATATTCTTTTATATTTATGCACAAGTTTTCTTGCTTTTATTCCTCCTTTCCTCTTCCCCCATTCCCCTGTGGGAGGAGAAGTGAGCGAGTGGCTGTGTGTTGCTTAGCTGCCCACGGGGGTTAACCCACAACAGAAGGGTAAAGCATTGTTTCAAAAAATGGGGAAATAGGATTCAGCCCAGCTCTTGTTCTCAATACAATCAGATCAGTGTCTTTCCTGCGAGATTATGGGACACTTGCAAGATTATGATTATCAGGTTATGGACTAACTATGTGAATTCTTTTAGTGTCTCTTTTCAGTGTTGTGCCATGAGCCCAATCATTTAGATTCTTTTCTACCATTGGTAGTGATGTCAAATCTTTTCCCTGTATAATGAACATCTTCAAATATAGTATGTCTCATGACATCAAAAATTATGTCATATTCCTGTCATTTCTTCTGTTTCATGCAACCTACCCTTCCTTTTGCTTTGCTATTACAGTCCTAAAAAACAGCTCAGTAAATGGCAAATGATTATGCTTTTCAAATGCTTTATCAATTGCCAAAAAATGTAAAGTAAATCTTCAACAATTTTAGTTAATTAAAGGTTTTTTGTTTTTATTTTTGCATTCTAGTAATTATCTGTGATCTGTGTTTTTGTTTTTTTTTTTCTTGCTACTGGTAAGAAAAGAAACTACATTTCTGTCTGAAAAGTCTGTATAATGAAATCAGTTTTTAATTTCAATGTTTCATCTACTCTGTATGTTCATATCAAATCAAACAAGTCTCCCTTGTTACTTCTGTTAAGAGATATTTCAGTTAATACACATCAATGCATATTTTAATGATGGAGCCAAATGACAAAAATGTGAAATCCTGAACCTATAGGATCTTTTATGATTTGGTGTCATATTTTCAAATATGCTCAAGCGTGTCATTTAGGCACCTGTACAGGATTTCCTTATTAAACATACCTAAATAGCTTAAGAGTCTAACTCTCATTGCAAATAAACTAGCATTTTGTCTTTATTTTACAGAAAATTAGAGATTTTTCTCTTTTTTTTTCCTTAAATGCTATTAATTACATTCTGTATGCTTTAAAAGTCTCTCAGAATATTCTGATTCTTCATTTCAGACAATTTTGAACATTCAAGATACTGTAATAGGTTTCTAGCTAGCATGCTTTTTATGTCCAACCTAAGAATTCTTTGAGAGAAACTGGAGAAACTATCTTTCCAACACAGCAAGTAACCTTAATTGCTATAGCTCTCTACCTTCATAATTTTAGTGACTGCAGATCAGTTTACAAAGAGAGTTGTCTTCATGGTAACCCCATTTCAGATACTTGTCTCTTTTGGGTTTGCGTTTTCTTTGGTTGGTTGTTCTGTTCTGTTTTAGTTTGGGATTTTTTGGTAATCTATGCCTTAAATGTTTGCTAAATCAAGATTTATGTTAACACATATGTACAGAAATGTACTGAGCCATAGGGGCCCTTTAAATCCTTGAATGAGCAAGCGGAGCACATGCAGCAAAGTCTGGTAATGGAACTATGCAATTTACTGTTGTTATTATATATCTACAATGGACTACTTCTGTATTATTATGCTTACTGCATTGGTATAACAACTCAGAGGGTAATTATGTGGTTTTGAGAGTCTGTTATCTTTGTTTTCACTATTGCATACTTCCTGTTTACTAAAGCAAGGAGAAAGCAGGCATCCAACTGCTCAAAACCGATATTTCTTTTCCCCTTGCCTCCCCCACACCCCCAAAAAATTACCTGATTTTCTGGGTGAACCTGAAAGCTCTCAAGTAGTTTTCTGGTTTTCTCTTCTATGCTCTAGTTTGAGTAGATTGGTTCTGATCCACTCAATTTCAGGATCCTGGGAAGGCTTCAGGAAAAATCATGCCTAGCATAAATTAATGAATTACTTTAACACATCATGTGCTCTATTTTGTGATGTGTCTGACTAGCTTTTATCTAGTAATCTACTGGTTTGAACATATGCTGAGGAAACAAGTCAGAGTTTAGTGCTATCATCAGAAAAAGAGGATCAATACCCATTTCACAATTTGCAAGGACACAGAGCAAAAAATGGGATTTTCTTTCCTTCTTCTGAAGTCATTGTTTTGTAGAAAGAAGTATAAAACTTCTAGGGTCATGAAGCTCAGTTGGAATTCTGTAGTGCAGTGGTTAAATCCCAACAGCAAAGCCACACAGACAAAACAAGCAATTTGTTCTGCTAGTAACGAATGGTTGCTGGTGTTGAAGTTGTGCATGCAAGCTCCATGTTCAGTAACCCCAGAGAAAATGGTCCTATTTGAATGACTTGATTCATTTATTTAGTTATTTGTAGTAACAAACAGAATACAACTGTATTAATGTTGTAGTTTCCTGTATTAGGTCCTAATACAAAACACGGAGAGGCGTAAATGTTTGAAATAGGAACTAGACTGCAGGAAATTACTTTTCTTCTGACTGTGTTTTGGCACACAAACTAGTTGGTCCTGACAGCTGCTCTCTATCACAGAATCAGAGGGAAGTATTCAAGGAATCCCTCATCTCAACAATTCCTCATGAACTAGTAACTGTAATGCTACTTGATCCTTAATGACAATATTTTAATAGACGTTTGTCAGTTTGTGAAAGAATACACTCATCGAGCTATAAGAGACTCCAGGAAGGATTTTCTTGTTCTTTCTTTTTTTTTTTCCCCCCCCCAGAGGAAATCCATTTTCTCTCCTATCCTTTATGTAAAAGGACGCAGGCAGTTAATATTATTCTAGGGGGTAGGACAGTTAAGTAAAGGAAGAATGACTGCTATGTCTCCTGATGAATATTGCATTCTGCAAGTTTCAGTGAGGTAAATCAGAGCACCTTACTGTAGAATTTTTTTGTGACTGCATAGGTGTGGAGAAAAATGGTGTTTAAGATGCAGGACAGGTGCTGCTTATTGGTTATCTGCTCTAATAGATGGGATTGTGCCTTAGCACTTGCCTAGAAGGAAATGAAAGCTACTATACTAATCTTATACGAAATATTGAAAGTCTGTTCCAAAGAATTTCTGTTTCCCTATTAAAATCCAACTTGTTGTGTCTGGTGGGCTAAATGCTTCTGTTGACTTGGTCTGTTATTTTTAAATGTCAGAAATGAAAATTGATTTTTATTATAACAGTTTTTTCAGTTGTGTCACCATTCTCCTTAGACATTTTACATGTTTCTGTTGGGAGCATGTTCCTAACAGTTGCTCAGAAGCTTCAAGTTGTCAAACAAAGCCTCCCAGGTTTGTTAAAGATACTTCTTTCACTTGGAATTTTTTTTTAAATGCTGCTGATGTTTTTTCCATATAGAAACAACAGTTCTAATCAGAATAGTTTTTCGAATTAACTGAGGTACTTAATCATTTAAAATAGGACTAAGAAGCCCTCTCTTAAAATTGCTTAACTTCCTGAAAGTTGTATTACTAGAAAATGTGTATCTTTACTGTTTGAGAATAACTTCTTAAGCTTCTGAAAATAACTTATTCATATAGTATAAGATGTCTCAGTAGAAATGCAGTGTCTTTCTGTATGTGACTGTAGGTTTGTTTCACAATGTTTGTTTGACTTTCCCCTTCCTGCTTGTCCTGTATGATTAATCACTGAGCAAAGGACAGGAGCAGCAACTCCTTCTGTATGCTTCCTGCTTCTCCTGTACAGGTGAGGCGTCTGGATTCCTTAATGCTACAAAAAAGATACCAATCATTAAACTACTACTTGTAATGACAGTTACAGTTGGCTTATGGGTGTATCAGAAATTAGGGCAAAGAGGGGAGCTCTTACACAGAACAAGTGAGCAGCAAAGATAATATAACTTTCATCCTATCAGTAAAGTTAGGCAGTGGTTAGTCAGAATAAAAGTGTTTCGATGAGCAAAGCAGAGAATTAAGCAAGAATAACAAGTTGCATTCCTTCTTCTTAGATAATCTGTTTCCCTATTGTGATTTTTTAAGTAACTGACCATCTCTGCAGACAGGTTTGAATTTGAATTCAGGAATACTGGTAGATGACAGGTAGTAATATTTAAAGTTGACCTCCCCATGGTCAAACTAATTAACAGTGCAGTTTACCTCTAATGTTGACATACACTTGAGCTACTAGGATAGAAGAATATTCAAGTTGCGTCCATAGTCTAAAAATGTGTACTCTTTTACCTATCTTACCAAAGTAATACTACTTAAAAACACATTCTTGCTAAATACTTAGCAGATATTAAATGTCTGGGAATTGATATAATTTTCAGACTTGAGTGTGGAAATACTCAAGAAAGACATGTGTAACAGACTTGTCTTCCAAAGCAGGTTGAGTCATGAGTTGCCTTTGCTTGAGGATGACTTGCATACTGAGTGACAACTGAAACTTTGAGGTAACTTGTCATTTTAAGAAAACTCTAAAACAGGTTAAAGGATAAAGCCCTCTGTGTTCAGTGGTTATAGCTGTAATTAAACAACTCACATAGGTGCCACTTGTAATATCAGAAGCCCCACTTGGGTACTACCTTTAGTATTGTACTCTAGTTGTTTGGATGCGTACCTGCTGGCAGAATGCTAACTAAAGTAAATTCAAACTGTTGGCACCTAAAGTCATGCGTAAGCTCAGAAATGCTTTCTAACCAGCTGTTCTTTCAATAGGTCCAAGCTAATGTTCTTACGGAAAACCTGCTTAAATTACCACTCTTCAAACAGAATATTTGATTTGGAAAATATGTTTTGCGAATTAGCAGCCTACCACGTGCTGAAACAGAGCTCTTGAGTAACAGGTTTTCTGGCCTTCTAGAAAGCTGTGGACCTAAAAAAGCATAATACTCATAAAGGTATTTGAAATAAGCAATGTCAACCTATGAACACCTACAGAAGGTTTCTAGTGCAAAAAGCCAATAATATTTATTAGTTTAAATATAGCGGGGTATTTTCCTGATTTTTATGTGGAATTAGCTACCTTGACTGAACAAGTTAGCTTTAAAGAAGCAGGGAATTTGGGTATGGTGGATTTTTTTATGTTTATATGTGTGTGTGAATATACATACATATGTAATATGTATGTATAAATGTATATGAGTGTGTGTCTATGTATGTATGTATATATATCTATATTTAAGTACTCTAAAGGTACCCAGCATCAGACCTTGACTTGAGTACGTGAGATTTTAGTTTAGTCAACCCAGATGACCAAAGTGATGTTATTAAGTTAGTCAGTTATGTTGTGAGTAAACTGCATAACACTGAGTTCTGGCAGCTTTGAAAAACAGAGTTGTTAAAGGTATGAGTGACTACAGAAATAGCATTACTGTTTTACAACAGTACATATATAAGAACATAACTGACAATTACTCAGCTAATAAATGGAGATTAATCTGAAAGATAATCACCTCTCATCATAACCTAGGAAGGTGCTGTTCAAGTGTAGGCAGTTAGGTACCTCAAGGGATGACTTAGAAGTGATGTCTTATACCTTTATACAAATATCTCAATTCACTGGAGTCTAGATTAGCCAATTGCTTCTTATTCTTAGTAATTAATACTTAAGATGTATTAGCTTTGAGAACACTGCAGAAATTACAGCTACTTTGCTGGTAGTAAGAATGCTCTTAGCTTCTAACTTTAGATAGCTTTGTTTCTTATCCAGGCAAATTACTTTAAATCTGTAGTCTGAATAAAAGGGTCAGTTGTGACTTTTGTTCTCTGCTCACTGATATAACCTTACGAACATTAGTCGAAATGAAGAGATATAAGCAGGTGTAACACCTATTTGTCAGTGTCTTAATTTAATGGCAAGTCACATACATAGTACCTTTAAAAAACCTTAAAAAATACACTACAATGAGATTTTTAGAGATGTATAAGTGTGTGTGTGTTGCACTGCTTCTTCAAAGCCAGCTTGTTCAGGCAAAATAGTTAACTCCAAGAAATAATAACACATGGGACCAAATAAGCATAAGAGTGGTTTATTGGTTTTGTTTGGTTTTTCAACAGTACATGACTAACTAGCAAGCAGGGAAGATCATTGAAGATCAATGTCAGCAACACAGAAGACATGCCAATAGCTAGACACTTACAAAATGTTAATAATGACCACAGATTTGTGAATACTCTTCCTTACCAAATCCCCCAAAGTCTTAATGATATGGACTCATTCACACCATCACATGCACTTTGCTCGTGCCTCAAAAGACATATGGGTTACAGATAGACCCCATCTCTCAGCACTGTGGTGTACCCTACTTGCACACACCTGTGCTGGAGATGTGGGTGCTCCAGCTTTATGTGTATCCATGCAGCCCACTTTCTGCAACTTGCTAGTGTACACATAGGTGATGAAGCCCCCCAGGAGGCCAAGTGCCACCCCAGCCCCCAAAGGAGTGGATCCCTACATACTGCACCCCATACTATCAAACTAGGAGCTGGTGCAGACTCCTCATGGTATGCAACGGGGAGGCTGTTCTGTCCAGCCTGTGCAAAGGCTGTTATGCCCCAGGGAGACTTCTGGCAGGACCAAACCATTTTAAGTGAGATTCTCCTCACTTATATACATTGTCATGATTCTTTCATATCTCTTTTCAGGATGACTCATCTATTTTGTTTGGTTGGTTTTCTTACCCAAAATTTTCACGGACATTCCCTGATTGTTGTTTAATCGAACAGATGTTCATTGTCTTTGGTGTTATCAGTGTAGTTTTTTTGGTTGGTTTGTTGTTTTCTGTTGCAGTTTTTTGGCAAGTATGCTTTAAAACAGTTTTGAGTATTCCACTCATATACACTGTTTACATTCACATTCCTATCTTATCAGATATTGTTACCCAGGCTATTTTACCAAGTGAAAGCCATTACAGTTCCTCAACAAAGGTGTATTGCTTCTAGTTTATACGCCACCACAACGTTGTTACAAGAGCATCCTGAACTCAGGTTGCATACAGATCCCACCTGTCTTAGTAAAATACTGAGGTATGACAAAAAAGGACTCCCCAGATCTCTACAGACAGTTTAAATGACGGAATGACACCATATATCCCATATTCAAGATGTATATGTATGTGTGGGTTCTTTTTGTGTAATTAATCATGTTCAAACGCTGTTCTTCCAGGCCCTCTAAATAATTACATTTGCTTGCAGGTTGCATCAACACAGCACCAGGTGAGGTTTAGTACATAGTTTTTTTCCAAAGGTTGACATAAAAAATGCTTAACTAATTTTTAAGATCATCTTCCAGATGTGTTAGAAGCAGGAAAAATAACACTTAGAAGCAGCTATGTCTTCAGCTGTTGAAAGGGTATATGCTTGGGGATTTGCTTTCTGCAGTTATCTTCATGCATAAGTGATTTTTTTTTTAGTTTCTTTTTTTTTTTCCCAGTACCGGTCATGCACACATCCTATATCTTCTCTGTGCTTTATGACTGCTGTGATTAAGGGCCTATGTAGTCTCAATTTCAGCTGTGTTTTATTTCAGTTCAAGATATCTTAATTCATTTTACCAGAGTAATGTGAAGTAAACATAACGAAGAGGTTTAGATTATCCTCAAAGACTGGTCTGTGGAAAATTTGTGAATGTAGTATATCTCTTGCCCTGCTTATACATCTTCTGCACAGATTCTTTACGAAAAGCAAACATGCAGTGTACTTTGAGGTGTGTGGGTCTTTGATGTCATGACAAAATACTATTGTGCACTATGGCTAGTGTTTAGTGGAAGTGTGTGTGCATATACCATGTCTGGTGGGAGTGTACTACTGTAACTTTCTGAGTTCTAATTTATCTGGATAGCAGAACAGTGGCTGTCATGCACCCTAACCTCCAACACAAACCTAAATGCTTTGCACAGATATCTCTTGTTTCAGCTGCCTAAACACTTTCTAAAATCTAGCCAAAGGGTGAAATTCTATGATGCAGCTTGAGCTGAACTCATGCTCAAAACATGTTGAAAGGAGGAAGTTTTTATTCCTATTCTTTCAACTGACTGCTTTTCTCTGCCGAAAGTCAATTCAGTTTTGTCAATCTGTTAGAGAGCTCTTCTTTCTATTGAGTTTTTGGGCTTTTTTTTGTGGTCTGGGTTTTTTTTTTGTGTTTGAGTTGTTTCAGGTTTTTTTTTTTGTAGGTGCATTTGTGTTTTTTCTGTGTGGTGTGTCGGTTTTTTTGAGAGGGTTACTTGTTTGTTTATTTGTTTGGGTTTGCTTTGAGTGGATTGTTTGGGGTTTTTTTTCTAGTTTAACTTCTCTGGTACAATTGAAAGGGTCAAATGAATGCCAGTGAAAAGGGGAGGAGGGAGCTTGGGCCTGTTCTTCTGGCAAATAAGTTTAAAGCTGTAAGAAGTATCAACTTTACCCTGTGTTTTCTGAGAAAAAGTCAGATTTGTATGTCCATACAGAGTGCCCAGCAATGAAGTTGATCCTGAACTAAGGACCCCATCTTCTGCTGTAGTACAACAGTATAAATAATAAACATTTCATTTTATTGAGCAGCATTTTATATTACTGAGCACTAGAAAACCAGGATATAAGTAAAGGAAAAATAACCCATCATGGAGTGTGCCCCTCAAGATCCCTTTGCACTGATGTACTTTCATGCTATTGGATTCATCTTACAGAACTGTGCTTTTATACAATAGCTGCTATAATGTGCCTCTGGGCTTTACTGTAATAAATAATTACAACCATAATAACACAAACCAGATTCAATGTTTTTTATTTTTTTACGTTAGAAATGAATCTGCCTGTGAAGAAATTTTCTTCGCTATACATCACTTAAAAACCTTTTGCCCACTCTTGCTTTAGCCTCATACTTTCTTATTTCAAGTTCATATTCAAATAGTTTCTATATCTATGTAAATAATTCATTCTTGTAACATGATTTTAGTGAACAAAGAACCAGGGTCATTTTTATGTATGTGAGAATGTGAAATTTCGTGTACAGACATTTGATCAATAATCAAGCTGCAAAATAAAGTGGGGTGAATTCTTTGTTTTAGTGTGATCTCCTTAATATATTACTCTGTTTATTGTGGTATATGTCAAAGTTTAAGAAGCATTGGCATTTTAATGTTGTTATATACTCACTGAGGGATCAAGAGTGATATGATCAGTCATGGTCACTGAGTTTAGTCATGAAGAGGAAGTGCATAGAATGTGGAAGTGGTAATGGGCTACCTCAGAAAAAAATAAAGACTTTACCTGAGCGTGAAGAAACAGAGCTAAGAAAGCCAAAGTTTAGCTGGACTTGAAACTAGGGAGCAATGTGAAAGGTATTACGACTTTCTGTAGCTAGCTCAGCAGCAAAAGGAAGTGTAAGGAAAATGAGGTACTGCTGTTCA
>Ga0181612_181851_pt1 | contig 19753 bp, 8 predicted proteins | sample HoacroProtozoa21_FD_119630 | JGI IMG/M metagenome (GOLD analysis project Ga0181612, IMG submission 119630) | Hoatzin crop microbial communities from Cojedes, Venezuel. Combined Assembly of Gp0051906, Gp0051904, Gp0051908 | reverse complement strand
GTGTTTTTTTTTTTTTTTTTTTTTTTTTTTTTTTTTTTTTTTTTTTTTTTTTTTTTTTTTTTAAACAGCAGTCAAATGGATTGAAAATGATGTGTGAAAGAAGGGGGAGGGGGAGAGCGAAATGGAGAAAGAGTGAGCTTTCAAATTGTGAATTTGCAAATTCTTTGCTGAATTTGCCCTTTATCCTTGCTCCTCCAGTATTTTCTGCCATAGACAGATAGTTCTTTGCTTGGCAGCAGTAACTCCTTCTGTGGCGAAAAATCCTGTACTTCTCTTACAGCTTAGCTGTGACAGAAAGTTAGGCTGAAAAACAAGCAATAGGACAACTTTTCTGAAGAGAAAATCTGACTTTTAAAGACACGATATTGGACAGCAAAAAGGAAGGGTCACTACTTCATGTAAGGGCGGGAGGAAGTAGACTCTTGATTGCATTTGTTGTTGGTTTTCTCTATTTCAAACTTAAGTATTTGCATTCCTTACTTTGAAGTGTTTACTGTTGTCAGGAATAACTCCAAAGTTCACATTTTGTGGTTCTGCTCCATAAATGCCTTGATGTTTCTCTTCGGTTAGTTCAGCACTGGATGAAAGCATTAGCTCATAGATCTGAAGCTCCTTCCAGTCAGCAGTATCTTCTTGGTTACAGGTATTTTAGTTGTAGGATGTGCAGTTATATTAAAGGTAAACATAAAGCCATTTATACACTATTACAGTTGTATGCTGTGCGGCTAGAAAATCTGGCCTCAGTGTGAAAGTGTGCAGGCCACAGTGGTTGTGAATAATCATAGAATGTTATAGCTTACTGCACTAAAATCATGTTGTGAACATCAGAAGAAGCCTTTTCAGGGGAAATGAAATTAAATGAAATTTTGTTCCATAACCGCTTTCGAGAAAAATGTTAAGAATTACAATAATTGACTCCTGTTGACAGGGCAGCAAAGGAGTTAATGAATTAAATGCAAAGTTATTAATTTTGATTGAAACTGTATAATTATGATGTCAAAGATATTTGAATTTGTATCAGGCTGTGCATCTGCATCAGATTTCTAGTTTACCCTTGATGAGAGGAAAAAACCAACACACAAAATGAGAAAACACAGACATCCCCCCTACCTGAGCTGAATCTCCATTCAAAAATTGAAGTATAATTCTATTTCAAATCTTTTTTTTCTATATAGCTGTTCTGTACAAAGGTGTGAGAAGGTAAAAAGGTTTCACTAGTTCAGCTTTCTTCGTGTTAGTAGCATGTCTCTGAATAATTCCTGAAGGTCTTAGTGTCTGAAAAGCAAAAGGTAAGTATTCTCTTTGAATTCTGATGTCAGCAGCAGCAGAGAGTCCCCTGACAGCCCTCCATGCTCTTCTAGGGTTTTTTCTTTCCTAATAGCCTTAGTCTGACTGGAAGGCAGCCTTCCAGACTACCTTGAGCTGTTCTGTTCTCACCAAGAAGAAATAAAACTTCATTTTAACCTAAAAGTAAAATTTGTGGAAGAATACAAGAGATCAGATTATACTGGCAGTGACTCTTGAAGCAAATATTCTTTAGCGTGACAAGCCGCGCATGAAAAGATACACTTTATTAGGATGCAGATTCCGTGTACGCGATTCATTTGTTGTGTAATATTTTCATGCATTTTTGGTTTATTAGAACTATACATGTATTAGTGTGTAGAGAGGCTTTATTAATGTGTCAGAAATAGCATTTCACTATTCACTAGGGTGAAAATTGATACGGCTATAATTTCAAAATTTAGTAGGAGTCTATATACCTTGTTTTATACTAAATGACTCCAGTTTTCCTAGAATAAGGTTTTCAATTCTTACTACTCTTTATACACCTTTATTTTTTTTTTGTACTTGGTTCTACATTGCCGTACTTCTTGTGTCTCTGTTTTTCACCATTTCGTATTCATGGTTTCAAATCCTTCTCTTCTCTGGAGGTTTTACTGCTGCCGAGTTTTATACCTCCCTTTGATATTTCATCCTTTCCTGCCTTTCTCGCCCAGAAGAGTTTGTGCCTCAGCGAGCCTCGGGAATAACTGTGTAGTGTTTTTACAGTAATTTTAGAAGCTTAGTTGTGACTTCTAAGCATGCTGCTTTCGCTTGCCATATAGTTTTGTGCAAGTCGGCTGGCTTGGTGCTTTTTAAAACCCCGTCTTACCTGTGTTTCTGATGTGTATGAGCAATAGCCATTAGTGCTTAGCAATCATATAGTTGAAAAGATGTGTGGAAATGGAGTTTGCTTTGTAGTAATGTTATTTATTTGTTTCTGGCATTCAGCATCTTCAGTGACAGCAAACGTTTGGCTGGAGATGAAACTTAGAGCCCTGTGAAAGCTTTTGCTGGTGGTGGCCTTCCAGCTGTGCTGCTCTGTAGGCTCTTCTCCATTGTGGCAGTATACTGTGGGTCATCTGCTAGGCACAGGGCTTTCGAAATGTCAGCCTGAACACTCGAGGGAGTTAGCTGCTGAAGTCCTATCGCCTTGTGACTGGGGTTCACAAAATAAGTTGCAGGCTAGTGCCTTGGGAGAAGCAGCATCATCTTTTCCCTGCCGTGCATCACCTCATGTTTGCTGAAGTTTGTTGGTGAAATTTGCCCCAAGTGTCTTCGATCCTCTGGTAATTAATTAAAGTAGTAATCAGCTAATGCACATACATCAAAAGCCTTTTGTTTTTATTAAGAAGAGAAGGACAGACCTATTACAAATATTTTTGTAGCTTTATGATGGCACGAGAACACTCGATGTAGACTTCTTTATTTAGAAGCTATAATGCGTATAGGTGGTGCCTTCCTAAAGAAAACTGAGAAGGCAGTTTTCCACTGATGGTTGTTCCTTCGTTCTTTTGAAAATCTGGATTAATTAATAGGACATCCTGAAAGGCCTGCTTACTTTTCTTGGGAGATGAATGGACTGAAGGCTGTGTAAGCTAAGGAGGAAAATGTGTTGTTTTTTTTTTAAAGTGTTGATGAGAAAGCAACACCTGAACTTCTTGTAGCTATTTGTTCAGCAATTTCAAATACTGTTAGATTCTGTTGAGAATAAATGCTGGTTATTTTTAGTGTTTCTAGAGAGCATTCTCTTTCCCCTTCCTTTTTTGTAAAGACTTTGACTACAGTTTCAATACTTCGTAGTGTTATTAATTATATAAGGCTTCTCAGGCTTTTAGCTGCTGTTCTGCATGTGACTTGCAGCTTGGTGAGAATAGCTTTTGCAGGATGCAGCAGGGAAGTGGGGGAAGTGAAGCATTCCTTGGGTAGGTGGCGGATTCTGAAATCAGGGGGATGAACCTGCAAGGACTCCTCATCTTGCTTGTAGTACTGCATATTGACATCTGGAACATAGCAAACGATCCTTTGAGTTCTCTTCAAGTAACATATTGTAGTTCTTCCAAGGGTGATGTAAGCTATTTAGCCTGTTTCAGTAGAACCAAGTTCTTTCTTCCCTCCCCCCTTATATACGCCTACACCAATGTTTTTTCAGCTCCGCAAGTGTGTTTTTTCTCACTCTCTCTGCTGTGTAGGCGGCCTTCCCAATCACAATTGAGCTTCACAGGCAATCTTTTTTTTTTTTAAAAAAAATGCTGTCTTTACACAGCAGGTCTATAATTTAACACCAAAGAAAATGGAGACTTCTGGGTTAGAATTATGGTGCGTGTTAGTAATGCTGAAATAGGTGAAGAATTTTGCCCTAAAGAAAACAAGGAAAATTTTTCTTGACCAGAATGCCACCACCTGCAGAAATTATTTATTTACCTGCTGCTCAAATGATGTGCCAGAATGTCAGTAGCAATCACAGGCAGATAGGTTTTAAACCTTTTACTTGCTTCATTAGACTGAGTTATAATTGAACTTTTCTACACCAAAATGAGAATGTGATTCTACTTGAAAGAGACAGGCTCAGTTTGTTGGTAGTGTGAAAGCTGAAATGCAGTTCTTCCTGGAATGTTACGTTATTTTAAACAAGAGTGTAGTTCTCTCTGCCTTTTGGAAACTGCTTTTGTTGCACTTCGTCATTATTTTTGTGTGTCGCAGCTCTTTGGGTGATGCTTTTCATTTTTCCAAAGTCTTGATTTCACACACTATTTTGTAAACAAGCCTCAACTGAACTTGCAATTAAAAAAACCCTAACCCTGAAAGCTATATTATTAATTGCCTAAAGAAAGATAGCAATAATTACTTTCTTGAGCTCTGATAATGCTGTCTGGCACTTTTTGAGGAATGTTTGTTGATGCTAATGTTCTTGGCACCAAGTTTCCAAACTTTATTGAACTCTAGAAATAAATTGTTGGAAGAGTAGCAACGGGTGACTTAAAATTATTCGCTCATCAACTTACCAAGTTTCAGAGATTGTTAAAATAAAATAGATAGTGCTTGTACCATGGTTCTGTGTGCAGCTTAAGCTGGCCTTGGCAGCTGAAAGCAGCCATCCGTATCTGCTTATCCCGTCCTGTGCCTTCTCTGCCTCATGTCAACCCAAGTGCTTATGTAGCTGTGCAGTGAACTAGATTGGGAAAAACAAGGTTGAAGAAATGATGTAGGTCTTCTCCAGTCTCCTTCTTTAGAGTTGGATTTTATCTATCTCTTTGATATGATTCACTGCAAATCTTCTCTAACGCATGAGCTTGGTGGGAGTAGAGGAAGACAAAAATTCAATAGTGCTGTCTGCACTATCTCCAGCTTGTGCCTCTGAGGAGTTCTTGGGACTGCAGCATAAATCTCCATGGTTACATCTGTTTGCCCAGTCTAATTTTAGAGGGCTCCTATCATCTACAGATGCAAGCCTCTTCTAGCCATAGATGGGTCAGATGTTAAGAATAATGCTGAAACAATACAGATTTTGTTACAGGACTTGGTAAATAGGAAGGAGAAGCTTTGAAACGTTTTTTGGTGGTTTTTTTTTTTTTCCCCTGCTACTCTTGGAGACTTCTTAGGACTGCATTTGATGACTGAAATTCAATCCTGCTCACCCTTGTGTTTGATGTGTGGTAGGCTTTGAGTAGTGAGGAAGAAAGTGGGACACAGCCCTGCTAAATGCACCCTTTCAGGTGTAACCAAATGTCTGTTTAATTTGCAAATGCCTGGCAGAATGTATTCTGGAAGAAAATAACTTGCTTCAGAGAAAGGGTAATGAAAGCAAGGTTGGAATTGTTACAGTGACAAACTTATCCAGGCTTTCTAAGATGAGTAAATTTAGCTGCAAAAAATAGGTTCACGATTTTATAAGTCTTCATTGTTGCTTCTGGCTTCTTACAAGCAGAATTTCCACAATACCCTTTACCTTTTGAAAAGGATTTCACACGTTCATTTCCCATTCAGATTTTGTTCATATTCCTGGTCTTTCTGCTTCTAGGTTTCACCATGCTATGATTCATCTGAAGCTGGTTGTGACAGCCACTGGGAGTTTTTGCTAAAGCTGCATGTGCCTGCCTTCTCAGGAATTTGGGTAGGTAAGAGTGCATGCTTCACTTCTGTACCACCTGGCAGTCACCCTTTGGAGCAGTGCTGGCTGCCACAAAATCAGTGTTGGCTTTGTGACTGCTGATAGTACGTGGTGTTTCATACAGTACAGAAGGGGTGGTCTCCAGCAGGATGGCTTACCCGGGCAGGCTGGCTGCCGCTGAGTGCCAGACTGTATCCCAGTCTGTCACTGAAAGCATCCCCTATACGTGAGAGCTTTTTTTGGGAGGGAGATGCAAAGGGACTAGATGGCTACTCCTTCCCCCCTTTCTACTAGGTATTTGTAGAAGTGTTTGTAAAAGCAGGTTGGAGTCTATTCAGGCTGTGACAGAATGCATGTTTTTGTCACATTTTCTAAAACACAGCATTTCTTGTAGGTGGTTTCTTTTAATCTACTTGTGAAACTAAACTTGTGTTGCAAGGGAGAAAGGGATGATTACATTGAATGTGCCTGATTCTTGAAAAGGACTGGCTTTTAGTACATGATCTATCCTTTCACAGAGAAATATAATACACTTCTAGGGAGTTTGTGAAAAGATAAAAGGGATGCTGCAAGTGTGAGATGCTGCAGTTTTGCCCATGCAGCCTTGTACTTTGTCTTGTGTCAAATGCCAGTCCTTTGCATGTGTGTAATGACCTGGTTCAAGAAGGGATATCGGGAAGGTTGGAAAATTGCAGTGTGTGGTTTTGGGAGATGAGGGGAGGAGGGATGGGGAGCAGTGGTGTTGTTTTTGCAAAGATGGGCAGGGGTGGATTTGTTTTCAGGCGGATCGGCTTCCTGAATTAACTCAAGATGTTGTGCAAGCCATAGTCCTGCCTGAAGGGAGGTGACCAGAATAATTGCTGGGGACCGGAGGGAGAACAGTGTTGAGATCTGAACCTAGATCCATTTAAGCTGAATCAGACAGTAAAAACACCACCTTCCTCCACTGAGAAGACTTTAACGATCTGTTTATTAACAAATGTTGAAAGCTATAGGTGTAGGATATGCAAAGGAAGTCCAGTCTGGAAGTGACAAGTGGTGTAATAAACATTGCTGCTAAAGAAAAAACCCTTCCTTGTAACATCAGTTCATCAGTCTGTGGGATGTCTAAAGAAACAAACAGGTTTCTTAGAGAGCATCTGCCCTGTAGTTGTTGCTGCAGTTGTTTTGGACAATGTTGTTTTATCAACGGTGTCAATTTTAAACTGTTCTTCCAAAGTACTGTCAGCAAAGCTGCATTGTGTTGGCAGAGCACTGCTTAGCCTCTGAGGTTTGATTTATTGTAGCAACAAAACCTTTCCTTCAGACGGCTTACATATTGGAGAGAAACATACTTGTTTGTGGATCTAGAGGAGCCCTTGGAAAAAGCTGTTTTAATTATTTTATCTTTCCCCTTGAGTCATCTTACCTTTTCCCTTGGCACCATCTTTAGTGTTGATTTTCACATGCAGTAATTATTGTGGTTTTCTCTGATATGTAGCTCTCACAAAGTTATAGACAGAGGAGATGATGTTCTGTCCATCTCTTTCCCACCACACCACACAAGTTTGTATTTTTTAAGTTTATGGTCTGGAGAGACATATTTTGATCCTAAATGCTGTGTAGTGCAGGATGGATGGTGAAAAAGAGCTCTTTTGAGTGATGAAGTAAGAAGTAGTCTCTTACCTATTAATTTAACTTACTTTCTGCTAGTAAGTGAACAGTTTTTCTCCCTGCTGTGTTTGGGTTCCACAGTTCTGTGGTTTTTTTTGTCTTATACTTTCCATAAAGAATGTCCAAGTAATTAAACTAATTTTGTGATAATATCACGATGTTATAGCACTAAAATACTTAATGAAGATGGCAAGTTCCTATGAAGTTGTATTTAAAACTTAATTTGTTTCGCTAGTAACAGGTCCGGTTGTTTATGAGCTCATAAGCTCATGGTCCTATAGACCCGATCTTGTTCACTGAAATTCATGAACAAGTTTTACAGTTAGGAGTTAAATGTTTTAGTAAAGCATATCCATGTTAACAGGTAGCTTTTTTAGAAATAAAATCATGCTCCAATAAAGCTGTTATTTGCGTATGTTTCAAATCGGGATCTAATTGGACTTGTAAAGATACTTAGTTGCGAGACATTCAGCAGCATAAACTTAGTTTTGTTAGATTCCTCACATTATTCTTTTAATATTGACAGAATAAAACTTGTAAATTTCTGCATACAACTTAACCTGAAACTGCTGATTTCTCCTTGACCTGCACTTAAAGAGGAGGACTGGGGGAAGGGAAGAGGAAGGGATGGTCACTCTGCCAGAGTGGCTGATATTGACCTTAAGTTATATTTTGTAGTATAGGATTTAAAGCTGCTGATTTTATCTGTACTACTCTTTTCCTGCTGACAGAGTGAAGCTCCATCACTGTTAATAAGGCCTGGTTGCGTGTGGTAGGGTTGGGGTGGGAAAGGTTTTGCCTCGGTGATCCTTGCTCTTGCACAGGGTGTGTTTTAAGAGTACATGGTGCTGTGTTCCTTGTAACAGGGAGATGGCAGCTGTATGGGTACAGTTTCTCTGAATGCCCAGGAGCGGATGTACAGAGTTGTGTTCCTGTCTTACATTTTTCAAGTTTTCATTTTTTTTTTTTCAAAAATTTCCCCAAGGTTTATGTGGTGATTGTAGTAGGTTTTTTGTACTGTGGTATTGCAATGATAACTACACTTACTATCTGTAAGTGGAAAAGAAATAGAAAGTGTGTAGTATATTTTTTTACCTTCTTTTATGTTTAAAAACAGTGTGGTGAATTACCAGAATTTGGCATGTGGTAGCTGGGAAATTATTCAATATGCAATAGAACTGGAGAATTGCAGTTGGAACATTCAACAAAACTGGATAAAGCTTTTGGTAGCTAGATAGGTCCATTATAATAATAACTGGGTGTTCATGAGAAAAGTCTCATCTTCATTTCATTGTGTATGAGACTGAAGGAATTACATATTCAGAAACTAAGTGTGTATGAGTGAATGAAAAGAGAAAAGCTTGGATCCCATTAATTTTTGGCTATGCATAAGCTTGTTTTGTGCTTTGATCGCTGTTTTCTTAGTCTGGAATGACTGAAGACTTAATGGTATGGATTGTAATGATCCATGTGTTTTTCTGTTACGGGCACCTGTTGACTAGGCAGGCCAAGAATGAGGGTACATACACTATGTCTGCAAACTTCCCGATTTCAGAATGGTTAGGCACACCCAGGTTAGCTTTAATCTAGCTAGCCTGGATTAAAAAAAGATTGTGAGGATTTAACAGCATGGACTTTCGCACAGCCTGTTTAAGGCTGTCAGGGAGTCTGGGTGCTTAATCACTGCAATCCTATGCCCTGGAAATTGAGTGGGTTTTGTAAAACTCACTGAGTTCTGTAGCTTACATAAATGTGGAGAGCCCTTGGTAGATTAAATACATATATTATGCTGTGTATGAATTTTTCCTAGTTTTACCTTTAACATGTGGAATATAGTAGAACTTAGAACCAGTTACTATATTCTTAGTACTATGTATGATTACAAATGTACACTGATCAACAAACAGGACGTTTTCTGTAGCTGATCCTGCTATATTAACACTATGTGGGACTGGCTAGTGAAGAATGAGCAACCCTGATATATTGAGTTTCTGCGTGGCTCAGTTTGTGTATTACTAAAGTGCCATGTGCTGTGCTTAAAATTCAGTAGCAACAGGTTTCTGCAATTAAAATATTTTTTGTTTTTGCAAGTTAATAATAAGAATCAGCAGTTAAATCTGAGACATGAAATAGAAGTGGAATCTGTGAAGCAGGAAAAAAAAGTAATTTCATGGACTGAATTAAAAAAAAAACAAACAACCACCCATCCCACAAAAAAAAACCCTAACAAAAAACACCACCACCTCCCTCAAAGAAACCCCCCCAAAAAAACAAAACAAAAACCCCAATCCCTGCCCAAAATCAAAAACCCAATAAAAGGGACCGTAGAGTAGCATAATTGGAATTGGGAGCTGTGAACTTCATTCTTGTGCTGTCCTTGACTATTAGTGTTGTGTCTCTGCTTTGTTTTTTACCTGTAGAGGGAAAATGCTTGGCTCCTTTGTAAAGTGTTTTGAGAACGTGTGCAACTGCTAGTACTACAACTGCATTGACTATTACGTTTCCTAAATTCGTGCTTCAGAACAGATACACCAAGGTGAAATATAGCATTTATTTGGAACGTATCCAAGTTCATTGAAAACATTTCTGGGAATTTGGAAATGAGCAATTGTTAAATGATTCCATGTATCTGAAAACAAAAGAAGCCTCATTTCTAGCCTGACTTCGTTCAGGTGTAGTTTCCAGTCACTGGTGGTTCTTTTGTATCTCTGCTTGATGAGAGATCAAATTCCTTCTCTTGCTCTCCGTGTTCTTCCTATAGGCAGTTTGCTTTTTTTCTTCCAGTTTTTCAGCATCCTTCTCGAACTGTAAAATCAAGAACTAACTGCAGTTTCTCTTTGCCAAACAAAGTAACATAACTGCTTTCCTTGCTTATTTGATATTCTTGCTTGTTTAAACATTAGTGAATTGCATAAGATTAGCCACAACTAGGTGTTGCGAGCTTTCTGTGGCATACACAGATTCAAGGAAGTGAACTAGTAAATTGGAGTAATGCACAAAGCTGTCACCTGTGAAGATCAGAGTTCACGCTTTCCACTTGAGATCAGAGAAGATCAGCTTGCTTTTCAGTCTAATTGTATTCACTGCTTATGCATAATGCAAGACCACAACTTAACTCATGCGCTCCATTTGATGAAAGATGAAGATCAGTGTCTACTAGATAGTATGATGCTAGCCTTACAGATCCCATTAGCGTGAGGCATTAGTCATGTCCTTTTATGTGTATAACATAACATACATATAAATACACATCGTAATGTGAATGATACTGTAGAGCTTTTGCATTAGTGGTAATGTAAGTAATAAATAGGTTTTCCTGTTAATCTTAATTTGTATAGGTATTTTAGCATGTTGGTCTCTTTAGTCTTATGTGTCATATATGTTGTTAGATGAATTTGTCATCAGTCATTAGCTCATTCCATCATTTCCATATATGAGGGCTTGGTACTAAGATACAGTTCTTCAGTACCTCAAAGCTGTGCAATTTATTGACCTTTAATACCACTAATTTTTAATTTCACTGAGTCTTTTTCAACTTACATAATCATATTTTTTTAATAAATTTTTTATGATTAAGTTAAAATTTTTGCGTCTATGTATGTTAGAAAATACGCAAGAGGAGGATGTTCTCTAAACTGTGAAGTCCAGGATGGCAGAGTCTTTTAAAGTTGAGAGATTGGTTGGATAAAATTAAATAGGGATGTGGCATGGTGGATTTTTTCATTTTATCGCTGTTGAGTGTTTTGCATGTGTTCAGAACTTCATAAACTATGTGAGGACGGTCCTCTCCGTCCATACTGGTATCCTGTGTTTTGTGAGGCTGAGGTGCACCAGGAGCAGGGCTGGCCTGGCCAGCCTTCCGTAGATACAAGAAATGCTGGAGAAGACAACAACTTTTGTTTTTTTGCTCTTGGGTTTGTTTTTTTTTTAACCAGCCTTGTCAGTACTGGTGTAGCATGGCTCCTAAAAACCTTGCTTTCTTCGTATGACGGTCATACCTTAGGGGAAGAGCCACTGCTGCTCTTGCTTCCTCGTGCTGCTGTGCTGTTGGTGATGTGTTTGTGAAGCTCATAGCCCAGAGGTGCTGCAAGTGTGTGCATGTATGTATTGTAGTATAGATGTGATTTTTCAGGATATGAGGAAGCACTGAATAATCATTGTTTAAACTCCAGCTTAATATTTTTTTTTTCTTTGTGCTCTTTGTTATTTCCTTTTCTTACTCTGCTCTTTTTCCCGTGTTTTCTCTATTGATTTTGGGAATTTATTTTCTTCAGCATAACTTCTCCTTTTTATTCCTCTTTTCCTCCCTTCCAGCACCTGTGCTAGAGCTCTTTGCAGAGGCTAGCCGAGGAGAAAGGTTGAAGCTGAGACCCAGCGTTGCCCTTCCTTCTTCGGAGGAGTAACTGCTGCTTTAAGCCTCTCTGAAAACAAGTGGCTGTTGGGAGGAGGTTGTTTGGAAAGAGGATGTGCTGCAAAATGACTGGGCCTGAGTGCCTTCCCAGCTGGGATTAATTTAGAATCAGAAGTTTATAGCATTCTTTAAACATTTACGTGCACTGCTATGAGGGAGCGAAGGGGGACAGACGTGTGTTCCTTGCAAATTTTTGCTCCTTGCATCTGTCCTTGACTGTAAAAGGGAAGCACGGGTCGATTTGGTAAGATGAAAATTTGAGAAGGGCAGATAATACAGCAGCTATTTAATATTTTTGCTGTGGAATGAAGTTGTGGGCCAAGCACTGCCTCTTGGTTTAGTCTGCAAAGCAGTTGTCATTTCTTCGTTAGTTAAGGCTAATGTGTTTTTTTTAGTTTGCTTTTATTAAAATGACTTGGATGTAGAAAGGAAAGTTGAGGCTTACGATCATCTTTATAGATACTTAAAAGATATTCAAAAGAGAAGATTTAATATTTGGACAAGTTGGAAGCATTTTCTCATACATTAAAATCTTAACTGTTGTCTTTCATCCAGAAAAGGAGTGTTACAGTTAGCTTACTGTATTTGGTCAAATCAAAGTGCCCTTTTAGCCTAACGTTGCTGCCTCTGACAGCACAGCAACAGATGCAAATGGAGGAATGTAGGACAGGTTTGTAGCTGTAGGCTTGCTTAATGGCTGGTGACATCAGGCTCAGGACTGTCTGAATTGGGAAATCCAGTACCTTTTGCTCTTTGTTGCTGTCCTGTTGTGCTTCCTAATTCTGCTGTAGCTTTTTTTTCTAACTTGGGAAAAGCAGAATTGCATTTGGTACTGAAGGTTGAAATTTTATACAGTGGTATGACAAAGGACTGGCATTGTTTTCAGAATAATTTGTAATCCTATATGTGGGTGGCTTTTGTTAATGTGGATTTTTTTGTACCCTGGAAAGCACTGGAGTATAAATTAATGGATACCGATATCTTCATGGTCTTCAGTGTTGTGAATTCTGCAAGGAAATGAGAAATGCCAGGTAGTGTTGGTAGTGGGTCTGCTTATCATATTTGATTATCTGTTCAGTAGTTGCCTAAAAGTGAGGGCTTCAGAGCTATGAATCATTGGAGCATATAAATTTTTTAGGATTTGGACCCCTGTATTCATGGCTAGGGCTTCACTTGTCCTGTGCTTACCGCAGATGAATAATACCCCTACTGACACGTCCAAAGGCAAGCCTACTGCATTTTTATTAACTATTTTTATTGTTACTCCCCATTCAACAAATAATATGGCTCTGCATTGTTCTAGGATAGCTGTGCAGTTACATACCTTCAGTCCATAGGAGCCGCCAGACAATTAATAAAATGGTGTTGCTGCTCTAAGGTCATATCTGAAATTGTTCATCTGCAGAGCAAAGAGGATTGTGGCTGACCTTCTAACGCTTTTATATAACTAGGATTTAAGCTGTTTTCTAATTTTGCCTATTAAATGAAAGTGGAGATTTAGCCTTTCCCTTAGATGAGTGAATTCTGAAGCAAATCAATGTAAGAAAACCTTTTGAGACCCTTAGAGCTTTAACGTGTGTATGGGAAATTGCAAGAGTGTATTAATACATGCTTTGAAATTCTGGTATGGAAGGTGTCAACAAACATCACCATTAGACAAAATTTTAAAGTCCTACAAAAGCTTCTTAGTCTTTTGTAACCAAAGAACTACAGTTACTGGTTTTGCTGTTTCCTGTCAGAAATTTTTTTTGACCAAAGTTCCGTTATGGAAAAAATAGGAGAATTTTTCTTCATTGTCCTTTAGTAAGCTGTAGAGAACCATTTTCTTCCCTTTTTCAAATAGAACCAACCCTTGAGTCTGGGGTTTGGGTTTGGTCCTCCAGCTATAAGTCTCATAGAGACTGCTGTGTGTTCTGTCATCTGAACTGCAAAGACAGTTTACCTATTAAACAATTTTATGTGGTGTTAATACCTATGCAGTGATTATGCTCTAGTTCTAAATTGACCAGTGAGGCATTGAAATAGTGCCTCTTGCTTGGCATTCATATTATCTGTGGAGCTCAGGATCATCCTAATCATGGCCAAAGTGAACTTAAAAATATCTTTATTTCATGCTTTTTACTTCAGCTGATCTGTCTAGGCGTAAAACGTAGTTTTCATCTTTTTCTTGGCATTTTAAAATAATGATGAAAACACTGGAGGTAATGTACTGTTATGTAAACTTAAGATTGTTTATTTAAAGTATTTATTGGTGATTATGAGTCTGGAGCTTTTATTCCTGTGGTGTTGTTTTTTTCTGATTCAACTTTATTTTTAATTTAAAATAACAAAAAATTCCTTTTGACGAGACAGTGTTTCTGAAAGGAGTGGTGGGGAAAAAAGGGCATCTATTTTAACTAGGAAAAAACACCGCAGACATTTCTTTTACAAGGTGCTGCTTCGAAGGCAACCTGGTGGGTGTCACGTTTTGTGGTGATGGTGGTATGTTTTCAGTGTTGGTTACAGTGCTATAGTGCAGAGGTGCCAGTGTTCGTCAGAATCTGTACTGCTGGTAGTACTGCTTTGCTGATGCAGTTCAGTTACTGCTAGGCACCACTTGCCCTTTCACCCTTTGCTTTGCAGAAGGATAGATGTTGCACACTGTCTCATTGTTTTACAGTAGCTCTTCGTTTGTATGGTTTTCCCCGCATTTCTTGATTTTTCCATGTGGCTCTTGATCGTGAAAGTATCCCACTTTCCATGCTGATGACTTCTGTGTGTCTCTAATTCAACTTCTACAGCCTCGTATGAATTTATGAGAAAGTAATTCTGTAAAATGTTTTTTCTTGCAAAGCATTTGATTGTATGCATAAAAACGTATCTGCATTCTGGTGTGTATTCAGGATGAATGTCCGGGTGTGTTATTTGACTTTGCAAATTCGAATCGGAAGGAAAAATAATTGGAAGATGCTTCCTTTTTTAGCTTCAGGATTTTGCAGTACATTGTCGCAAAGGCAAACAAGTAAAGCATGCTTAGATTTGTTCTCTTGTTTGGTTGAGACATTTTTCATAGGGGAAGTTTAAAACAAACCTAATTTCTGTGCTGGACAGAAATACTCTTACTTTGTATGTATGTGGTGTTTTTTAAACCTGCTTTGATGTTGTTTAGCCTTTCTTAACAGCTTTTGAACGTGGTGTTTTGATTGCCGTCAGTTTGATGGATAGATACAAGTCTTGGTGTTCTTAAGTTCCAAATGTTTTGTGCAGGAGAGAGATCCAATGTGTTACCCTGATGGGGTGTGCAGCGTGAGCAGCTCTCAGGGAATGGAGTTAAATGTATGAAGTTGTAGAGATGGAAGATGCTTGGGAGCACAGGGCACAAATCAGTAAGAAACTGAGTTTTGCTAGTCTTTGTTAGTCATGACAGACTCCTTTTTATTACCTTCTTTTTACTCTTACCCCATGTTCAACAAATAATTTGGCTCTGCTTGTAATCTGGCATTGCTCTAGGATAGATGTGTAATTAGTATTTTCATTAGTGGCAAACGTGTGTCTGCGTGATTTTGGAGATGCTTTAGTTATATAGGATACTGTTTAACAACAGATAAAGTTCCCTCAAATTTTGGGGACAAGAGTCAGACTGGATGTTGATTTGAAGAAAAACAGATACAGAGAAATAGTAAATTGTGTTGAAGATGCAGAGGCTATAGATTTGTCAGGTAGTAGCAAAATTTAGAGAATGTTTCAAAAGATACCTATATGCCTGCTTCACCTCTCCATGTTATGCAGATCTGGTCCATTTTAAACAAAAGCAACAGTTTTACTTGTCATCTTTAACAGTAACGCTCTATGTTGTGGGTTTATGTGAATCATAGATGACCCTGAGTGTGAGATAGCGCTGTAAATTCCTTTGTTAGTCAGGGGAAGTATTTTGTATTATCAGCTAGATTTAGTAAGTATTTTCTTAAGTCCCTTTTACTAGTCAAAGAGTTTTTGCAGTGTGTTTTAGTACATGAATTATATTGATGCGTATACAAGGTAGTGATAGATCTGTTGCAGGCAAGAACAGGAGAAACTTCTGCGTTGTTTATCATAACAGTGCAATTAATATAAAATGTAACACAGGCCAATATTTTGCTGTTTTCATTTAAACTGGATAATGCTTTCTTGTATTTGGACAGGTACAGACTTCTAAATCCAGTAATAAACTAACTTTCATTTGTTGGAATTGGGTCTGATGTAAAATCATCTTTATTCTGACAAAATTCTTCAAAAAAGTAGCTTAACTATCCCTACCCCCATCCCCAAAACAAAAAACCAAATCCCAGTCCTAGGGAGTTTTATTGATGATACTGCGAGGCCTCTGGCTAACCTTTTCAAGACTGAAATCCCTCACAATGATGTAGGATTTCTTCTCTGGACTTCAGTAAATGTTTAGACAGCAGTTTATTCTCTACTGTGATGTTTTTTCTTTTTCTTTTTTCTTTGTGTTTTGTGGTTGAGAGTGATTTGTTAAAGATTTACCTGATATGTAGAAAAACGGTTGTCTGAAAATGGAAATGTTGGACCAGGAGACATGAGCGTTGAATTATACTGCTGATTTGCCACAGATTAACAATATCACTGTCTTTTTTAATTATTGGTCTCTCCATATAAAGTGTTTTTTTGCCTTTTAGAGGCATTGAGACTTCAAAAATTTCTTTCTAATACTTGTGAATTGGTGGTTGTGAAGACTTGTTGGTGAACAACATTGGTGTTGCGATATTTAAGAGCTCACCACTGTTTGTTCTGTCTCACAGGTTCCCAAACAATAACGAAATGTAGGAGATAAATACTTTAAGAATTGTTTTCTGATGGAAAATACTATCAGAGAGTATTTGGCAGAGAGATTGGCCTTCTGTAGGGCAATGATATCATCATCACTATTCCCTATTTTCCATAGCATTTATCTCCCTTCAGGTGTAACGGTGCTGCCCTGTTCAGGTGGATGCAGTAACTTGTTTTCTTTTACCATGTTATGTTTTTCTCCAACTTGTTTGTCAGGTTCCTGATGTGTTCTCTGTTAATGCAGATGTAAGGCAAGAGAGACCTGTTAAGAAGGTTTGTTTTTAAAACTTTATAAAATCTATCATACACACCAAATAGAATATTGGGGTGCTTTGAGTTCTATTTCTGAAAATGGGTGCTAGTGTATCTGAAAACACTGCATTCCGTTCATAGTATCAGAGAAATAGCGCTTTTTTGTACATGTGCCAGCAGTTACCTTCTTTTTTTTGCAGTACTGCACCTACTCTTCCTGTAAGTGGAGGAGTTTTGCATTCCTTCTTGCGAGTGTCTGCTGGACCTAGACTTCGTGGGCTAGTTTCACAGTCCTGGAGATGTAATCAAAGTCTTGTTCTGTCCTTCAGCAGATATTTTCACATGATATATAAGCAGCCTTGGGTTTTCAGATGTTTTTTTTATGTTGTTCTGGCTTTTAGATCTCTGAACTAGTAAATATGCATACATATTTTTAAAGGAAAAGGGGAACGCTGTCCGTTTCTAGTTTTGTGGCTGTTGTAAGCATGTGTTTGCAAATTTATTTTGATCTACCAGTTTACAGAAACTAACTTGTGTATCTGAATAACTTATTAAATTTGTGGCAAAAAGGAGTGTTCATGAAGGAATCGGGGTGGCGGTGGTATAAAGTGTAAACAAGAGTTGCTGAAAGTCTGAATTCTTTAAAAGTCTGAAGAGTGGTGTCATGCTTTGGTATGTGCTGTTGACACCAGCTCTGATAAATGTTCTGTCTGTACTGGTGTGAGTACATGTCGGGTTTTAGTGAAGTATGAATTGGAATATTGCTGTTTCACAGCAAAGCTGAAAAATAAGATCAGAGCTAAAATAAATGTGTGCATAAACAACTTTAAGCAAAGTCTAAATTGTTTTATATTAAAGGTGTAAACACAGCATGTGACATCAGCTGGAGTCAGAATGTAACTACTTTCTAAAAGGAAAAACCCTCGCATTGAAACTTAGTTTAAAATTGTGACTGCTTAGAGATGAATTGCTGAATGTGAGAGAGCAGTAGAATTAGCTTGGATATCAGAATTGATGTAGAGTGTGTAACATTTTTGGTAACTGAGCTGATTGATTATATTTAAAGTATTTTAGTTTTACAAGAAGACTAAGAAAAGAGGAGTCTGAAGTTGGAAGGGACTTTTCTGTTTGAGGAGGGGAGGTGAGGGGGAAGAGAAATCTGTTCATGTATGTTGTCACTTAAAATAAGTCACAAAAAAGAATTTATACATAAAGACCACTTTCTGGTTTGGGTTTTTGTTTTTTTTTTTTCCTTTACTGTAAATACCTCTTGGAAAACCAAATATATGTAACTATTAAGAAGATGAGATTTTGTTTTCAGTTGCTGTCCATCTGTTTTTAATAACCTTAGAACCAGATTTTAGGATCTTTTCCTTAGAGCACATAAGAATGATCTACGTGGGATTTCAAAGCTAGGACAATGGTGTGGAGTAGACTTGAAATACTTCAACTTCTTATACTCAGTAGTCTTAACACCTCCAGAATATTTGCCTTTCTGGAACAACATCGGGTTTATGACTTAGTCTGTGATCCAGTACAGCTCCACAAGTTCTTTTCTGCTTTATTACTCTTTAGGTGGCTAATTCTGTGTGTGGGTGTTTGGGTTTTTTTTTGTTATTATTACTTTAATTATCTCTTTCGGACTTACAGTATTTTATTCTGCTTTCACCTGCACGTACTTCTATCTGGTCAGCTTTAGAATCCCTGATTTCCCAAGCTCACCTGAAGTTGTCTCCTCCATACTCCTTGCAACTCCTGCCCTCCTGTTTGGTGGCATTTGTGGATTTTTCAACGGAGCTTCTGTTTTGTCGCCCAAATTAATAATGAAAATACTTATCAAAACTTGCTGCTGGTCAAATTCTAGCAGTACAGACCTGAAATGCTTTCTGTTTTTTATACTGAGCCACAGCTTTAGTTCTCTGAAAGCAAATTTTCCAGTAGTTACACTTATCTACACTGATTTCTTTGGATCTGCGGTTTCCAGGTCATGTTGAACAGTGTCAGAAGCATTATTTACATAAACTACACCTGCTGCTTCACTAGGACATTTACCCAAGGGAGAATATTGTGTTGGTTTGATGTGACTTCCTGACTGTGATTTATGTTTCTCCTCTAACTTAAATTGATTTTTACCCCTCTTCTGTTTCCCCAGAAACATATCCAAAACTTTCTAAGCATCAAAATGATGTCTTACCATTTCTTAAGTGTTTTTTTTTTACTTCTTCACTGTTGTTGGGAGGACCTGTACCCTGTTTCATATTGCTCTGGGTTCTCTCCTGTGCTTTACTAGTTCTCAAAGTAAATCAGTAATAGTTTAGGAATTCTTGAGACTGGTTATTTGTATACTCTAGTACACATTGTTGTAAGTAGCTGGGTTAAACTGTGTGTTAATTTTTCTAATTGAAAGATGAACTGGGTTTTTTTGTTATTTAAAAGAGAATGTATTTTGAGTTTTACTTTTGCTAACGTTCTTGGCCACTTCCTTGTGGAGCCCTAAGGTATCCGGGTCCTAGATAATCTAGATCAGATTCTAAAATTGTCTGCCGATGCTATGTGCCACCGTAGGTTAAGCCTTCTTGGTAGGCTTTGATGTCCTGGATGAGATCCAGAGTCAATGTGGGCTGTCCAAGCCAGCATGCTATTGAAAAGCCAACATTAAGTAATTAATTCTTAATGAATTTGAGAGCAGTGTTGGTATTTTTCAAAATTAAAAAGATTATGCTCATCACTTTTTGTTGTATGTGAGTGTGATCTGTGGCCCACCACCCCCAAAACTATCTTGCAGAGCTTTGCTGGATTGGTATTTCAGTCAGGAAGACTTGGAGGGAATAACTAATTCTGTGTTAGTATTGCTAACCACCTACTTGCGTGTATGATGTTTTTCTGCAGTTCCTCTCTGGGCAAGACTAGGACTGACTTAAAGGTTGTCTTGCCTGAGTCAGAACAGTATAAAAGAGGGCAGAGAAGGAGGTTCTTGGCTTGCAAAGATATAAAAAGCCAGACAAGTGAGTGGCCTATGGTGACTATGTTTGTTGTACTACATCTGTCATTTGAGCAGACTTGCTGTAACTTCAAGAATATACAATATTGCTAGATATCTTGAAAACGTACACCGTAACGTAGATCTTGGGACTGCCTGGCTGGTAGGTCTCCCCTTGTGCTGACTGGAACCACTTAGTAAAGGACCACAGTTCAAG